>JAEEGK010007020.1_pt1 | contig 26944 bp, 14 predicted proteins | sample 8958771 | NCBI WGS metagenome assembly JAEEGK01 (sample SAMN16246547, study PRJNA631951) | gut metagenome | biome: gut microbiome; feature: rumen; material: SC-attached | host: Bos | place: Iran: Karaj | collected 2018-10 | reverse complement strand
ACCTTCGGCAAGTACTACTTGCGCCCTGTCTACGACGACCGTTTCGTCACCACCGGTGAGCTGGCCGATTTCATCCAGACTCAGTGCACCGTGAAGCGCTCAGACATCAAGGCCGTCCTCGACGAGCTGGGTGCCGCCTTCAAGCACTACTTCGAGCTGGGCCAGAAGATCCGCCTCGAAGGCATCGGCATCTTCAAGGTAGGCGTATCGAGTGCCTGCAGCGACACCGAGGCAGGCTGCACCGCCGCACTGGTGAAGAAGAGCCGCGTCAACTTCCAGCCCGAGGTCGCCTCCGTGCTCAAGGAGGTTGTAGCCGTACAGCGTCCTAAGCTGGTCAACGGCGTGCCCACCATCGTGGAGACCTCCATGCAGGTCTACAACCATCCTGCCGTGATGCTCAAGGACATCCGCTTCGAGCTGACCAAGGATCTGCAGGGCAGCGGCATCACCGAAAGCGGCGACGACAGCGGTAGCGGTGGCGGAGGGGACGATGAACCGCGTCCGTAGGAAGTGAAGAGTGTAGAGTTTGCTACCGCACTGATTGCCTCACTTCATCCCATCTGGAGAGTTTAGAAAGCCCCTTCCGTGCTTTGGTGCGGGAAGGGGTTTTTCGTTGTGTGGGCTTCATGCGCAGCAGTTCCCCTCCCCTTCGGTGATTGGTGAGTCACCTACTATGGGCTCAGCTGACTCCCACCCATGAGCTTTTTATCGCACGTGTCACCACGCTGGATGGGCCTCTCGGGGTAAGGCACTAACCTTCTGACTCCACAACCTCTTGGTTTACTGTCTTGGGGGATACGTTTACCATTCGGACTTCGACTTGGTTTGCAGTCTTATCCTCTCCCATTTAGCCTTATACCAAGTTTCTGTCCGTAGGCTCGAAAGTCTCGCTACATGGCTTCCTCCATCCTTGCCATTACTGGCAACGACTTGCCGTTCGCTTCGCTTGGCGGTAAATACCCGCGGCTGGAATTGAACCAGCTAGGTTTGTGTCATGCCCGACACACAAACAGAAGTCGGCATCTCGTTGGATGCCGACTAAAAGGATTTCGCGAACGAACACAAATTTTGTTTATACGAACACAGAAGTGTTCTACTTCAGCCAGCGGTCAAGCCAGTTGAAATAGGTGCGCTGCCAGAGGATGCCGTTCTGGGGCTTCAGCACCCAGTGGTTCTCGTTGGGGAAGATGAGCAGCTGTGCCTCGATGCCCCTCATGCGTGCGGCATTGAAGGCCGACATGCCCTGGGTGGCGTTGATGCGATAGTCGAGCTCACCATGAATGCAGAGGATGGGCGTGTCCCACTTGTCGACAAAGAGATGGGGCGAGTTCTTGTAGGTCTTCTGTGCATTGGCGGTCTGGTCCTTGTTCCAGTAGGCATCGTCGTACTCCCAGTTGGAGAACCAGTTCTCCTCGGTCTCGGTGTACATCGCCTGGAGGTTGAAGGCGCCGTCGTGGGCTATGAAGCACTTGAAGCGCTTGTCGTGATGTCCTGCGAGATAATAGACGGAGAATCCTCCGAACGATGCGCCTACGGCTCCCAGACGGTTGCGGTCGACATAGGGCAGGTTCTGGGCAGCATCGTCGATGGCAGTGAGATAGTCGCTCATGCACTGACCTGTCCAGTCGCCGCTGATCTCCTCGAGCCATTCCTGTCCGAAGCCCGGCAGACCATGACGATTGGGGGCGATGATAACATATCCCTGCGATGCCATGATCATGAAGTTCCAGCGGTAGCTCCAGAACTGAGAGACGGGGCTCTGCGGTCCTCCCTCACAGAAGAGCAGCGTGGGGTACTTCTTGGACGGGTCGAAGTGAGGCGGCTGAACGATCCAGTAGAGCATCTGATTGCCGTCGGTGGTCTTCACCCATCGGCTCTCCACCTTGGGCTTGGCCAGGCGATCGAGGATGTGCTTGTTCTCGAAGGTGAGCTGCTGGATGGTGGTCTTCTCGGTCTTCTTCGAGTTTGGAGTGACGAGGTAGAGATCGGCCGGCTCGATGAAGCTGTGCCGCTCCATGAGCAGTTGGCGCCCGTTGTTCATGAGCTGCAGCGATCCCCAGTCGGCACACTCGTTGGTGAGCTGCACGGTGCGCACTCCACCCTTGGCCTTGCCCTTTGCCGGCACGGGAGCGACGGCATAGAGATTCTCGATGGCATGCCACACGCCGATGAAATAGATCTGTGCATCCTTCACGTTGTCGCTCCAGCAGAAATCATCGACGTTCGAGTCGAAGTCCTCGGTGAGGTAGGTCTTCTCGCCCGTGGCCAGCTCATAGCAGCACAGGCGCTGGCGGTCGGCCTCATATCCGTTGCGCTCCATCGAGAGCCAGGCCACGAAGCGTCCGTCGGGCGAGAACTTGGGATTCTGGTCGTAGCCCACATTGTTCTTCAGGTTCTCAGGAGCGTTCACGGACTGATACTTCATCGTCTTCGTAGGATCAATCTTGGGCTCGACATAGCCCTCCGGCTTGCAGAGGTTGCGAGTCGCGCGCGTACTTATATTATATAAGTAGATATCGGCATCGGTGGAGATGGAGTATTCCAGCCCGGTCTTCTTGCGACAGGTGTAGGCGATGCTTTTGGAGTCGGGGCTCCAGTCGAGCTGCTCGATGCCTCCGAACGGCTCCATCGGGCACTCATAGGGCTCACCCTCGAGTATGTCGACTGCATCGGCAGCTATGCCGCTCTCGCCGACTGAACAGACGAAGGGGTGCTGGATGGACTCCACGTAGTGATCCCAGTGGCGATACATCAGGTCGGTGACCAGCCGGCCAGTGGCCTTGGGCAGGTCGGCGGGATTCTTCTTGATGATTTCATTGAAGGGGAGGCTCTTGAGCAGGATGACCTTCGTGCCGTCGGGCGAGAACTTGAATCCTTCGACTTCGCCTCCTGTGCGCGACAGCTGACGGCGGTTCGTGCCGTCGGCATTCATCTTCCATACCTCGCCGCCAGTGAGGAAGGCTATGGTGCCGTTGTCGAGCCAGGCAGCGTCGGTCTCGTTCTTCGAGCCTGTGGTCAGCTTCTGCTGTCCTGTCCCGTCGGCATTCATGACATAGAGCACGTGATGGCTCTTGTCGTGCTTCACACTGTAATAACCTACCTGATAGACGATTTTCTGCCCGTCAGGCGATGCCGAATAGCCTCCGATGCGCCCCATGGCCCATAGTGCCTCAGGGGTCATCAGGTCGCTGTCGAGCTGGATGTTTTGCTTACCAATGTTCACGTCTTCTTGTGCTTTCATGCTGCCACTTGCTCCCACGATGAGCAGTGCAGCGATCATTGTTAGTGTCCTTTTCATTTCACATTCTCGTTTTATTTGAGTGCAAAGATAGCAAAAAAAACGAGAGCGACAAAGAAATAATGAGGAAAAACGTTGTCTTTCTCAAAGAAAATGTGTATATTTGCACCCAAATTGCAATTTATTTAAAACCTTAATTAAGATGAACGACAACAAAGTGATGAACAAAGCAGCCGATAACATCAGAATCCTGGCTGCTGCTATGGTTGAGAAAGCTAAGAGTGGCCATCCCGGCGGTGCTATGGGTGGTGCTGATTTCATTAACACGCTTTATAGCGAGTTCCTGGTCTATGACCCCGAGAATCCCGAGTGGGAAGGTCGCGACCGTTTCTTCCTGGATCCCGGCCACATGGCTCCGATGCTCTACTCGCAGCTCTGCCTGATTGGCAAGTACGACCTGGAAGACCTGAAACAGCTGCGCCAGTGGGGCAGCGTCACTCCCGGACATCCTGAGCGTGAGCTGGCACGTGGCATCGAGAACACGTCGGGCCCGCTGGGACAGGGTCATACCTTCGCCGTGGGTGCTGCCATCGCAGCTAAGTTCCTGAAGGCACGTCTGGGCAATGTGATGAATCAGACGATCTATGCCTACATCTCGGATGGTGGCGTGCAGGAGGAGATCTCGCAGGGTGCTGGCCGCATCGCCGGCAATCTGGGACTCGACAACCTCATCATGTTCTATGATGCCAACGACATCCAGCTCTCGACCCGTACGGAGGTGGTGACCTCAGAGGACACTGCCAAGAAGTATGAGGCTTGGGGATGGTATGTGCAGAAGATCGACGGCAACGACGTGGACCAGATCCGCGAGGCCATCAAGAAGGCTCAGGCCGAGAAGGATCGCCCCAGCCTGATCATCGGTCACTGCGTGATGGGCAAGGGTGCCCGCAAGGCCGACGGCAGCAGCTACGAGAGCAACTGCGCTACTCATGGTGCTCCCCTTGGCGGCGACAATTTCGTGCAGACAATGAAGAACCTGGGTGCCGATCCCGAGAATCCCTTCGTCATCTTCCCCGAAGTAAAGGAGATGTACGCAAAGCGTCGTGAGGAGCTGAAGCAGATCTGCGCTCAGCGCTATGCCGAGAAGGCTGAATGGGCCAAGGGCCATCCCGTGCAGGCTCAGCAGCTGGAGGAATGGTTCAGCGGCAAGGCTCCGAAGATTGACTGGGCAAAGGTTCAGCAGAAGGCCGGTGCAGCCACACGTGGCGCTTCGGCAACGGTGCTGAGCGTCCTGGCAGAGGAAGTGCCCAACATGATCTGTGCTTCGGCCGACCTGAGCAACAGCGACAAGACCGACGGCTTCCTGAAGAAGACCCACGACCTGGTGAAGGGCGACTTCACCGGTGCTTTCTTCCAGGCTGGCGTGGCTGAGCTGACGATGGCCTGCTGCTGCATCGGTATGGCTCTGCATGGCGGTGTCATTCCCGCTTGTGGCACGTTCTTCGTGTTCAGCGACTATATGAAGCCCGCCGTACGTATGGCTGCCCTGATGGAGCTGCCCGTGAAGTTCATCTGGACGCACGATGCATTCCGCGTCGGTGAGGATGGTCCTACCCACGAGCCCGTGGAGCAGGAGGCCCAGATCCGACTGATGGAGAAACTGAAGAACCATCACGGCCGCAACTCGATGCTCGTCGTTCGTCCTGCCGATGCCGAGGAGACCACCGTCTGCTGGCGTATGGCAATGGAGAACACGCTCACTCCTACGGCTCTTATCTTCAGCCGTCAGAATATCGAGAACCTGCCCGAAGGCAACGACTACTCGCAGGCTGAGAAGGGTGCTTATGTGGTAGCCGGATCTGACGAGGACTACGATGTCATCTTACTTGCCTCTGGATCAGAGGTTTCGACACTCGAAGCTGGAGCAAAGCTTCTGCGCGAGGACGGCGTGAAGGTGCGCATCGTGAGCGTGCCCTCAGAGGGACTGTTCCGCTCGCAGCCCGCAGAATATCAGCAGAGCGTGCTGCCTGCCGGCAAGAAGAAGTTCGGCATGACAGCCGGACTGCCTGTCACGCTCGAGGGTCTCGTCGGCAGCGACGGCTGCGTATGGGGTCTGCAGAGCTTCGGCTTCAGCGCTCCCTACAAAGTGCTCGACGAGAAGCTGGGCTACAACGGCCAGAATGTGTACGAACAAGTGAAGAAACTTCTTGCATAACATGGAAGTCAAGACGATAGGCATAGCCAGCGATCACGCCGGCTATGCCCTTAAGCAATTTGTAAAGCAGTATCTCGAGGAAAAGGGATATGCCTACAAGGACTACGGCACCTATAGCGAGGAGTCGTGCGACTATAGTGACTTTGGCCATGCACTGGCAGCAGGCATCGAGCAGGGTGAGGTCTATCCCGGCATCGCCATCTGCGGATCGGGCGAAGGTATCAATATGACGCTGAACAAGCATCAGTCGATACGCGCAGGCCTGTGCTGGATTCCAGAGATAGCTCATCTCATCCGTCAGCACAACAATGCTAACGTGCTGGTGATGCCAGGCCGCTTCATCGACGAAGAGATGGCCCGCAAGATTATGGACGAGTATTTCTCGACTGAGTTCGAGGGTGGTCGCCATCAGCGTCGCATCGACAAGATCCCGGTGAAGATTTGAGAATTGAGATTTGAGAATTGAGATTTTAAATATTGTAAATGACACAAACTATCCAAAAGACATTGCGTGATTCTGCCGCTATGCGGTGGACGGCATTGCTGCTGCTGGCTTTGGCCATGTTCTGCAGCTATATCTTCATGGACATCCTCTCGCCCATCTTCAAGGAGGTGCAGGACACCCGTGGATGGGACGGCACTGCGTTCGGTACGATGCAGGGCTCGGAGGTGTTCCTCAATGTGTTCGTGTTCTTCCTCATCTTCGCAGGTATTATCCTCGACAAGATGGGCGTGCGCTTCACCGCCGTGCTGTCAGGAGCTGTGATGCTAGCAGGAGCCATCATCAAGTGGTATGCTATGACCGACTCCTTCATCGGCAGCGGTCTGGAGACGTGGTTCACCAACAATCTGAATTACATTCCCGGCTTCGATGAGCTCGGGGTCAGTCCCTTCTATGAGGGCATGCCAGCCTCAGCCAAGCTGGCGGCTTGCGGATTCATGATCTTCGGCTGCGGCTGTGAGATGGCAGGAATCACCGTGAGCCGCGGTATCGTGAAGTGGTTCAAAGGGCGCGAGATGGCATTGGCCATGGGTTCGGAAATGGCTCTTGCACGTCTGGGCGTGGCCACCTGCATGATTTTCTCACCGTTCTTCTGCAAGCTGGGAGGCAACATCAGCGTCTCACGCTCGGTAGCCTTCGGCGTAGTGCTGCTCTGCATCGCCCTGATCATGTTCATCGTCTATTTCTTCATGGACAAGAAGCTCGACAGCCAGACTGGCGAAGCTGAAGAGAAGGACGATCCATTCAAGATCAGCGATCTGGGCAAGATCCTCACCGATAGCGGTTTCTGGATTGTAGCTCTGCTCTGCGTGCTCTACTATAGCGCCATTTTCCCCTTCCAGAAATATGCCGTGAACATGCTGCAGTGCAATCTTACGCTCACTGAGCCGTCGGCCGACTCATTCTGGGCAAGTGAAAGTGTGCCCATCGTTCAGTATATCATCATGCTGGTAGTGGCAGCTGCTGGTTTCGCCAGCAACTTCCAGAAGAAAGCCAACGTGAAATACGGACTGCTGGCACTGTCGTTCGTTGCCTTGGTCACCTACTGCTACATGGGCTATATGCGCCAGTCGGCCGAGACCATCTTCGCTGTGTTCCCACTGCTGGCTGTGCTCATCACTCCCATCCTGGGCAGCTATGTCGACCATAAGGGAAAAGCTGCATCGATGCTGGTTCTGGGATCGCTGCTGCTCATTGGCTGCCACCTGACGTTCGCCTTCATCCTGCCTCTGTTCAAGGGTAGTGCCGTAGGTGGTGTCGTAGTGGCCTACCTCACCATTCTGGTGCTGGGAGCATCGTTCTCGCTGGTGCCTGCTTCGCTGTGGCCCTCAGTGCCCAAGCTGGTGGAGCCCAAGATCATCGGCTCGGCCTATGCGCTGATCTTCTGGATACAGAACATTGGCCTGTGGCTGTTCCCGCTGCTCATCGGTAAGATGCTCGACGCCACGAACCCGGGTATCACCGATCCTACGCAAAAGAACTACACCGCTCCTCTGGTGATGCTGGCATGTCTGGGCGTAGCCGCCCTGCTGCTGGGCCTGCTGCTGAAGGTCGTCGACCGCAAGAAGGGCATCGGACTGGAAGAGCCAAACATCAAGTCGTAAACATTATTCACCTTTTAAACCAATACAATCATGAAGAAACTATTCATCATTGCAGCACTGGCTGCCGCTACTCTGAGTGCACAGGCACAGGAGAAGCTCTATCTGAGTACGTACAGTGGCACGAACCTTGCCAGGTACGACGGTAAAGTGTGTGACGTCAACGTCAGCCGTTACGTCTTCACTGGTTGGAACACCATTGCAATGCCATTCGACATGAGCGAGCAGGAGCTGAACGACGTCTTCGGCTCAGACTGCCGTCTGGAGTGCCTCACCGGCGCCGAGGACAACGGTAATGGTGTGACCCTTAACTTCATCGACTGCAAGGCAGGCGGCATGAAGGCTAACACGCCCTATATGCTCTACTACACCGGCGAGTCGGGAACGAAGAAGATTGTCAAGCAGGCTGAGGTCACCGATGCCCAGGCAGCCATCACCTATGCTACACAGAGCGGTGAGGTAGTCACGATGGAGGCTGTCCGCACCCATACTGACGGCAAGGGCTTCTATGGTGTGCTGGCACGTGACAATGCTGAGGTGAAGTTCGTGTCTGTCGACAGCGAGAACACCAATGGCTTCTATGCTACACGCTGCTATGTCCGCCTCTCCTCCGGCAATAGCAAGATGATCAGCGCACGCCATCTGGGCGAAGCTACCAGCATCAACGCTATCGCCAGCCAGGATGAGCTCGTCGACGTCTACAGCGTATCTGGTGCTAAGGTGGCATCACAGGTGCGTGCCTCTGAGGTCAACAGCCTGCGTCCTGCCATCTATGTCATCAAGGGCCAGAAGATCCTGGTGAAGTAACGGGCTTAGTCCTCAATGATTCTATGACAAATGATAAACTTAAGAGCTGCACTATGAAAGCTGCGAAGAAATGGTTTTCACAACGAATGGGTAGGCTGTTAGGTTTATCATTTGTCTTTTTCTATCTGTTTTCAATCCCCGTAGAGGCACAGAAGATTGGCCTCGTGCTGGGCGGCGGCGGTGCCAAGGGCGGTGCCGAGGTGGGCGTGCTGAAAGTGCTCGAGCAGGCCGGCATACGGCCAGACCTGATCGTTGGCACCAGCATCGGTTCCATCGTAGGAGGCCTTTATGCCGCAGGCTATACAGCCAGTGATCTGGAAGTGATGTTCAGCCAGCAGGAATGGCTGTCTCTGCTCACTGACCGTCGCGAAGACCTCAGCGGCGAACCCTACAAGCAGATTGACGGTGTGACCTACATCTTCGGTTTCCCCGTCATCGACCAGAACAACAAGCTCTTCGGAGTGTTGAAGGGAGGACGTGTAGAACAGGTCATCGACTCGATGCTGTCAGCAAAGGGCTGCGTGGAGTTCGAGTGCCTGCAGATTCCCTTCCATTGTGTTGCTGCCTCACTGATCAATGCCGACGAGGTCGTGCTCAGCGAGGGAGTGCTGCCCAGAGCCATCAGGGCATCTATGGCCATCCCTGGCATCTTCAAGCCAGTAGAGATCGACGGCGAGCAGCTCGTGGATGGTGGAATGATGAACAACCTGCCCGTCGACGTAGCTCGGGAGATGGGCGCCGACATCGTGATAGCCGTCGACCTGCAGCAGAACAAACCCAAGAACCGCGAGCAGAAGAAGGACAACTTCATCACTGGCCTGGCTAGTGCCGTGGGGCTGGGAGCTATCGCCGACTGGGTGTTCACACGTCCCGACATCACCAAGTACAACGAAAACCGCCAAAAGGCCGACATTTACATCAATCCTCCCCTACCCGACGACGATGCGTCCAGCTTCGGAAATGAAAGCATGGTGCGCATGATCAGCGTAGGAGAACAGGCAGCACGGCAGCAGATGGCCAAGCTGCAGTCGCTGACCTCTCACTAGCCTTTCTGCCCATGAAACGCACGCTACTCTTTTTCACAGTGTTGTTTCTAGCGCTGACTGTCAGCGCACGCAGGCCCAAGGTAGGTCTCGTGCTGAGCGGTGGAGGAGCCAGAGGAGCAGCAGAGATTGGTGCGCTGAAGTTCATCGACAAATACGAGATTCCCATCGACTACATTGCCGGATCCAGCATAGGCTCTATCGTCGGATGCCTCTATGCTGCAGGCTATAAAGCCGAGGAAATCGAAAAGCAACTGTGCGACCAGCAGCTGCTCAACCTTCTCACCGACCGTCGTGAGGACTTGCGCTATAAACCGTTCGTACGCACTTCCAACCCTTTCAGAACAGACACGTTGAACTACATCTTCGGCTTTCCTGCCCTGAACTTCAGAAATAACTGTCCAGGCTTGCTCAGCTGTGAAAATGTAGAACATCTCATCGACTCACTTCTCGCAGCGAAAGGCATCTCCGACTTCAGCCAACTTCCCATCAAGTTCCGATGCACTACCACCGACTTCAGGTGGTTTAAGCATGTCCAGGAAGTAGTGAAGAAGGACGGAAAAGTATCTGAAGCCGTCAGGGCATCGATGGCCTTTCCTGTCGTCATCAAGCACCAGCAGATCGACAACCAGCATCTCATCGACGGAGGCATGATGAACAATCTCCCTATCGATGTCGTCCGCGACATGGGAGCCGACGTCGCTATAGTCATCGACCTGCAGCAAGCCAAGATTACCGATGACGACGTAGAACAGCGGCTCAACGGTGTGTTCGACCTCCTCGAATTTGCTAAAGACCTGGGGATGGACTTCGTAAACACGCTCATTCGCTCAGGTCTGACAATGGGACGCAAAGCAGCTGCGGCACTTATCGACGAGGACCAGTGGGGCATTATCGGTTGGGCGCTCCATCGCCCTGACTACCGCAAGTATCTGGAGAACCTCGATCTATATAGCGGCAACAAGCTCATCTTCATCAATCCCAGACTGCCGGGATCCACCATCGCCAGTTTCAGCCATGAAGAGCTGAAGGAAATGGTGAAGAAAGGCGAGGAAGCCGCCAAGCAGCATAAACGAGAGCTCATCCGACTGGCAAGGCTCACCAATAATTTCATTCGCTTATAACCGACAAACAGCATAAACATGAAAAAGAAGATAGTGACATTCGGAGAACTACTGTTACGATTCTCCAAAGACGACCACCGTCGCCTGACGCAAGGTGACATCTTCACCAGCAAGTATGGTGGCAGCGAAGCCAACGTTGCCGTCTCGCTGGCAACGCTGGGCGACCAGGTAGAGTATGTCACACGCCTGCCAGCAACGCCCGTAGGACGAGCAGGAGTGATGCGTCTGCAGGAACTGGGCGTGAGTTGCCACCACGTCCTCTTCGGCGGCGATCGTATCGGCACCTATTACTTCGAGCCTGCTGCTGGCATGCGTTCGGCCAAGGTCATCTACGACCGTTCCCATTCAGCCTATTCCGAGCTTCAGCCAGGAATGATTCCCTGGCGCGAGATTCTCAAGGATGCCAGTGTGCTCCACGTGTCGGGCATCACCGCTGCCATCTCGCAGAATGCTGCCGACGCCACCTTCGAGGCCCTCGATATTGCCGATGAAATGGGCGTTCTTGTGTCCTACGACATCAACTACCGCAAGAATCTGTGGAAATATGGCGCAGAGCCTCGCACCGTGCTCAAGCAGATGCTCAGCCGCTGCGATATGATGTTTGGCGATGCCATCGAGTTCGAATGGATCTGCCAGCGCAGTCAGCCGCCCTTCACGGCTACCGACACAAAGTTTGAGATGCAGATGAAGGAATACGGCGAATGGTTTGACGACCTGCATGCAGAGTTCCCACGCTGCCGCAAATGGCTGATGGGCATGCGCAACATGGTGGCATCAAGCCGTCATCTGCTCACAGCACTGCTGTGGACCGACGGAGAGCTGCTCAAAGCTCCCATCATGGACATCAACGGAGTAGTCGACCCTTCAGGCGTGGGCGATGCCTTTATGGCAGGACTGCTTCACTCCATCCAGGCCTATCCTGACGATCCTCAGCTGCAGCTCAACTACTCGCTGGCGGCCTCCACGCTGAAGAACACCATTCCCGGCGACTTCAACCTGGCCACCGACGATGAAATCACCAGTTTATTATGATTCAATCACTAACCTATAAAAGATAAAACTATGAACCTATCAGAAAAAGACCTCCAGCAGATAGCCCAGCGTGGCATCAGCCAGGAGCAGATTGAGACCCAACTACACGAGTTTGAAACCGGTTTCCCCTTCCTGCGCCTCGAGGCAGCCGCAGCCATCGGACGCGGCATTGTAGCTCCAGATGCTGACGAGCGCAAAGACTACATCGCAGCATGGGAAGACTACAAGGCCGAAGGACATCGCATCGTGAAGTTCGTACCCGCCTCGGGAGCCGCCAGTCGCATGTTCAAGAACATCTTTGCGTTTGTCGACGGCGAGAACGATGTTCCCACCACCGACTTCGAGAAGAAGTATTTCGACGAGATCGAGCGGTTTGCCTTCTATGATGCCCTCGATGCTGTATGTGTCAAGAACGAGGGAAAAGGCATTCGTGCTTTGATTGCAGAAGGCAACTATAAAGCAGTAGCTGCCAACATGTTAAGCAAGGATGGCCTGAATTATGGACAGTTGCCGAAAGGCATGCTGCTGTTCCACAAGTACGACGAGGGAGCACGCACCCCGATGGAAGAGCATCTGGTCGAGGGTGCCCTCTATGCAGCATCCAAGGGCGAGTCGCACGTTCACTTCACTGTCTCTCACGAGCACATGGACTTCTTCCGTCAGAAAGTGGCAGAAAAAGCTGATGGATTCGCCCAGAAATATGGCGTCAGCTACGACATCACCTTCTCCGAGCAGAAGCCGTCGACCGACACCATTGCTGCCAATCCCGACAACACTCCCTTCCGCGAGTCCGACGGCAGTCTGCTGTTCCGCCCCGGTGGTCACGGTGCCCTCATCGAGAATCTCAACGAGATTGATGCCGATGTCATCTTCATCAAGAACATCGACAATGTAGTGCCCGACCGCCTGAAGCCAGAGACAGTGGAATGGAAGCAGATCATCGCAGGCGTGCTGGTCACGCTCCAACAGAAAGCGTTCGCCTATCTGCGTCAGCTGGATGCAGGAGCCACCGACGAGCAGTTGGCAGAGATTGCCCAGTTTGTAGAGAAATGCCTCTGCGTCGATCCTAAGAACAACAAGGTGGATGCCGACTATCTGCGCTCCAAGCTCGATCGCCCGATGCGTGTCTGCGGTGTTGTGAAGAACGTGGGCGAGCCAGGCGGTGGTCCGTTCCTGACCTATAACCAGGACGGTACTGTGAGCCTGCAGATACTGGAGAGCTCGCAGATCGACACCAAGAACGAGGAGTACATGAAGATGTTCACCCAGGGCACACACTTCAACCCCGTTGACCTGGTTTGCGCCGTCCGCGACTATAAGGGTCAGCCCTACGACCTGCCTAAGTTCGTCGACAAGTCCACAGGATTCATCTCTTCGAAGTCGAAGAGCGGCAAGGAGCTGAAGGCACTCGAGCTGCCCGGCCTGTGGAACGGTGCTATGAGCAACTGGAGCACCGTCTTCGTCGAAGTTCCTCTTGGCACGTTCAATCCTGTCAAGACGGTCAACGACCTGCTGCGCGAACAGCATCAGTAGAAATCCTTTGAACGGCTTAGAAGCCCATTCTGAACGGCTCAAAAGCTGCCTTTGAACGGCTTACGAGGCTCTCTTGAACGGCTCAAGAGAGCCTCATTCTTTGTTGTGATTTGCGTCAAACATGTCGCGGCAATTCATTATAAATTGGTAAAAAGAGGTACATTCTGTTAATTTTCTTTCTTTTTTTGTTGCTGTTTCGTTTTTTATTGCTACCTTTGTAAGCTAATTTGCCGTAATAGGCTCTTTCGCAAGCGGAAATAAATACAAACAATATAATGAACTCTAAATGGAATTATCAACCACCATCAACCGAGCGACAGCAACAGGCTAAGGAGCTAGCAGAGAAACTCAACACGAGTCCTGTGATGGCCCAACTGCTCATCCAGCGTGGCATACGCACGGAGTCGGCAGCAAAGCGATTCCTGCGTCCACTGCTCAGCGAGCTGATCGACCCTTTCCTGATGAACGACATGGATATTGCCGTCGACCGTCTGAACGACGCGATGGGCCGCAAGGAGCGCATCATGGTTTATGGTGACTACGATGTCGACGGATGTACTGCCGTAGCACTGGTCTTTCGCTTCCTGCAACAGTTCTACTCCAACATCGAGTATTACATCCCCGACCGCTACGAAGAGGGCTACGGCATCAGCCAGAAGGGCCTCGACCATGCTGCCGAGGCAGGAGTGAAGCTGGTCATCATTCTCGACTGTGGCATCAAGGCCATCAACGAGATTGCTAAGGCGAAGGAGATGGGCATCGACTTTATCATCTGCGACCATCACGTGCCCGACGACGAGCTGCCTTGTGCCGTCGCCATTCTCAATCCCAAGCGCCAGGACAGCACTTATCCCTTCAAGGATCTCTGTGGTTGTGGCGTAGGTTTCAAATTCATGCAGGCCTTTGCCAAGAACAACGGCATTCCCTTCTCGCAGCTCATTCCCCTACTCGACTTCTGTGCCGTCAGCATCGCTGCCGACATGGTGTCGGTGATGGGCGAGAACCGCATCCTGGCTTTTCACGGTCTGAAGCTGCTCAATCAGAGCCCGTCAGTGGGCCTGAAAGCCATCATCGAGATCAGCGGACTCACTGGCCGCGAGATCACCATGAGTGACATCGTGTTCAAGATCGGCCCTCGAATCAATGCCAGCGGACGTGTGCAGAGCGGCCGTGAGACCGTCGACCTGCTTGTGGAGAAGGACTTCAAGCGCGCCTTACAGGCAGCGATGCATATCAACGAATACAACGAGCAGCGTAAGGACATCGACAAGCAGATGAGCGAGGAGGCCAACCAGATCGTCGAGCGTCTCGAGAGCCAGGAGCACCAGCCAGCCATCGTGCTCTACAACGAGGGCTGGAAGAAGGGCGTAGTGGGCATCGTCGCCTCACGCCTCACCGAGATGTACTTCCGTCCCACGGTAGTACTCTCCTGCCAGGACGGGATGGCCACCGGCTCTGCCCGCAGCATTGCCGGCTACGACATCTACGATGCTATCAAGAGCTGTCGTGACCTGCTCGAGAACTTCGGCGGACACACCTATGCCGTGGGCCTGTCGCTGCGTGCTGAGAACATCCCTGAGTTCCGTCGCCGCTTCCAGGAATATGTCAGCTCCCACATCATGCCCGAGCAGACCGAGGAGAAGATCGACATCGAGGCCATCGTCGACTTCAAGGACATCACCAAGAAGCTGCACAACGACCTGAAGAAGCTGGCTCCCCACGGACCCGACAACCCCAAGCCCCTGTTCTGCACCCGTAATGTCTACGACTACGGCACATCGAAGGTGGTGGGCCGGCAGCAGGAGCACATCAAGCTGGAGCTGGTGGACTCGCGCTCGAGCAATGTCATGAACGGCATTGCCTTCGGACAGAGTGCCGCCGCCCGCTATATCAAGTCGAAGCGCTCGTTCGATATCATCTATACCGTCGAAGAAAACATCTACAAGCGCAGCGAGGTACAGCTGCAGATAGAGGACATCAGCCCTTCTGAAAATGTCTGACGTCTATCTCGACATTCTGCATCGCCACTGGGGCTACGACGATTTCCGCGGTGTTCAGCGTGAGATCATCGAGAGCATCGGCAGTGGTCACGACACACTGGGACTGATGCCCACAGGAGGCGGAAAGTCCATCACTTTTCAGGTGCCGGCATTGGCTCAGGACGGCGTGTGCATCGTCATCACGCCGCTCATCGCCCTGATGAAGGACCAGGTGCAGAGCCTGCGACGACGGGGGATACGTGCCGCTGCCATACACTCGGGCCTGGAGCGCGACGACATCATCCAGACGCTCGAGAATGCCATCTTCGGAGGCGTGAAGCTGCTCTACGTCTCGCCCGAGCGCCTCTCCACCGACATCTTCATCCAGAAGCTGCGCCACATGCAGGTCAGCTTCTTCTGCGTCGACGAGGCCCATTGCATCAGCCAGTGGGGCTACGACTTCCGTCCGTCCTACCTCGCCATCGCCTCCATCCGCAAGGAAAAGCCCGGCACGCCCGTCCTGGCACTGACGGCAACGGCCACCCCGCTCGTCGTCGACGACATCCAGCAGCGCCTGGAGTTCCGTCAGAAACGGGTGTTCAGCATGAGCTTCGAGCGCAGCAATCTGGCTTACGTCGTCCGACATGTCCAGGACAAGGAGCAGCAGATGCGCCATATCCTCACACATGTCCAGGGCTCGGCCATCATCTACACCCGCAGCCGCAAGCGCACCCGTGAGATTGCCGCCATGCTCACCGAAGCAGGCCTCAGCGCCACCTTCTTCCATGCCGGACTGGAGAATGCCGACAAGGACCAGCGGCAGAAGGCCTGGCAGGCCGACAAGATACGCATCATGGTGGCTACCAACGCTTTCGGCATGGGCATCGACAAGCCCGACGTGCGCCTGGTCATCCATGCCGACTGCCCCGACAGCATCGAGGCATACTTCCAGGAAGCAGGGCGCGCCGGACGCGACGGGCAGAAATCCTATGCCGTGCTCCTCTTCAACGAGGGCGACCACACCAAGCTGCTCAAGCGCATCGGCGACACCTTCCCCGAAAAAGACGAGATACGGCAGGTCTACGACCACCTGGCCTATTTCTATCAGGTCGGCGTCGGCTCGGGCTATAATGCCATCTTCGAGTTCCCCATCGACAAGTTCTGCCGTGCCTTCCATCATTTCCCCACCCGCGTGCTCTCGGCGCTGAAGATCCTCCAAAGGGCCGGATACATCGAGTACAAGGACGAGGAGGACAACCAGGCACGCCTCCGCTTCTGCGTCGAGCGCGACGACCTCTACCGGCTGCGTGGCAACACGCCCCTCGAGGACACCGTCATCGTGGCCCTGCTGCGCAACTACAGCGGACTGTTCAACGACTACTGCTTCATCAGCGAGGACTATCTGGCCGAGCAGACGGGCATCAAGCGACATCAGGTGTATGCCGTGCTCAAGGAACTCGACCGCAAGCACATCATCGACTTCATCCCCCAGAAGGACATCCCGCTCATACGCTACATGCAGCGCCGCGAGGACTCCGAGCACCTCATCTTCCCGCCCGCCGTCTACGACGAGCTGAAGCAGCGCTACACCGAGCGCATCCATGCGATGGCCGACTATGCCCTCGGCGACCAGTGCCGCAGCCGCATGCTGCTCAGCTATTTCGGCGAGCAGACCAGCCACGACTGCGGCCAGTGCGACATCTGTGCCGAGCGCCGCAACGAGGAAGCCGCCCAGAACGATGCCCTCCGAGTGCGGACCCTCATACTCACCCTGCTCGCCGACGGAGAGCCCCATCACGTCGACGAGCTGCATGCCCTGGGCGAGCCCTACCCGTCGCTCGACGCAGCACTCGACGAGCTGATCTGCGACGGTCAGGTCATCGACTCCGACGGCATGCTGCAGCTACAACGGCGGCAATGACGGAATAAAGGGTTAAAATATGCTTAAATGACTGTTTTTTGAAGATTTTGTAGTACCTTTGCATTCAGAAATCCGCACCCCCAAAATGCAACAGCGGGCCCGGAAAGTGCCTCTACGGCAAAAAGACAGTTAAAACCACTTTATAACAACGACAAAAAATAATGGATCAGACGTTTGACAACGACAGAATTCAAAAGATCAACATCGAAGAGGAAATGAAGTCCTCGTACATCGACTACTCCATGTCGGTGATCGTGGCCCGTGCCCTCCCTGATGTCCGCGATGGTTTCAAACCCGTCCATCGCCGTATCCTCTATGGCATGATGGGCATCAACAACGTGAGCACACAGCCATATAAGAAATGTGCGCGCGTCGTGGGCGAAGTGCTCGGTAAGTACCACCCCCACGGCGACTCCTCAGTATACGGAGCACTCGTACGCATGGGACAGGCATGGAACATGCGCTACATGCTCGTCGACGGACAGGGCAACTTCGGTAGCGTCGACGGCGACTCACCTGCCGCCATGCGATACACCGAGTGCCGACTCTCGAAGATGGGTGAGCACATCATGGACGACCTCGACAAGGACACCGTCGACATGGACCCCAACTTCGACGACTCCCTCAAGGAGCCCAGCGTCATGCCCACCAAGGTGCCCAACCTGCTCGTCAACGGCGGCAACGGCATCGCAGTAGGTATGGCCACCAACATGCCCACTCACAACCTGGGCGAGGTCATCGACGGATGCTGTGCCTACATCGACAATCCCGACATCGACTGCGAGGGACTCATGCAGTACATCCCCGGCCCCGACTTCCCCACCGGAGCCTACATCTACGGACTGCAGGGCGTGCGCGATGCCTATGAGACCGGACGCGGACGCATCGTCATGCGCGCCAAGGCCGAGATCGAGGCAGGCGAGACCCACGACAAGATCGTGGTCACCGAGATCCCCTACGGCGTCAACAAGGCCGACCTCGTGGCCTACATCGCCGAGCTGGCCAACCAGCACAAGCTCGAGGGCATTCACAACGTCAACGACGAGTCCGGCCGTCAGGGCATGCGTATCGTGGTCGACGTCAAGCGCGATGCCAATGCCAAGGTGCTGCTCAACAAGCTCTTTAAGATGACAGCTCTACAGAGCTCATTCTCAGTCAATAACATCGCACTCGTGCCCATACCCGGATCCCACGGCAAGCTGCGCCCGAAGCTCCTCACCCTGAAGGAATGCATCAAGTACTTCATCGAGCATCGCCATGAGGTCACCATCCGTCGCACACGCTACGACCTGAAGAAAGCACAGGAGCGGGCACACATCCTCGAAGGACTCATCATCGCCGTCGACAACATCGACGAGGTGGTGCACATCATACGCAACTCGAAGACACCGTCCGACGCACAGCGCAACCTCGAGTCGCGCTTCAACCTCGACGAGCCACAGTCGAAGGCCATCGTCGACATGCGCCTCTCGCAGCTCACAGGCCTGCGCGTCGACCAGCTCCACCAGGAGTTCGACGAACTCATGAAGCTCATCGCCGACCTCGAGGAAATCCTCAACAATCCCGAGCGCTGCAAGGAAGTCATGAAGCAGGACCTGCTCGAGGTGAAGGAGAAATACGGCGACGAGCGCAGGACACAGATCATACCCTTCGACCACGAATTCAATGCCGAGGACTTCTATCCCGACGATCCCGTCGTCATCACCATCTCGCACATGGGCTACATCAAGCGCACACCACTGTCCGACTTCCACGCACAGGGACGAGGAGGCATGGGCGCCAAGGGAGCACGCCATCGCGACAACGACTTCACCGAGTACATCTATCCCGCCACCATGCACAACACGCTGCTCTTCTTCACACAGAAGGGACGCTGCTACTGGCAGAAGTGCTACGAGGTGCCCGAGGGCGACAAGAACTCGAAGGGACGAGCCATACAGAACATGCTCAACATCGAGCCCGACGACGCCATCAACGCCGTGCTGCGCATCAAGAAGTTCGACGACGAGGAGTTCCTCAACTCACACTACGTCGTCTTCGCCACCAAGCAGGGCATCGTCAAGAAGACCTGCCTCAACCAGTATAAGAATGTACGCGCAGCAGGCGTCATCGCCATCAACATCAACGACGGCGACCGCGTGGTAGGCGTCCGGCTGACCAACGGCCGCAACGAGATCGTCCTCGCCAACCGCAACGGACGCGCCGTACGCTTCAACGAAGACCAGGTGCGCACCATGGGACGCGTGGCAACAGGAGTCATAGGCATGCGACTCGACGATGGCGACGATGAAGTCGTAGGAATGGTCACCGTCAACGATCCCCAGACCGAGACCATCATGGTCGTCTCAGAGAACGGCTACGGCAAGCGCTCCGACATCGAGGACTACCGCAAGACAGCTCGCGGCACCAAGGGCGTCAAGACCCTCGCCATCACCGAGAAGACCGGACGCCTCGTCAGCATCAAGGTGGTCACCGACGAGAACGACCTCATGATCATCAACAAGAGCGGCATACTCATCCGCCTCAACGTCAGCGAGGTACGCGTCATGGGACGAGCCACGCAGGGCGTAAGGCTCATCAACCTCACCAAGAAGAACGACGTCATCGCCAGCGTCTGCAAAGTGCAGAAAGCCACTCCCGAGGAACTAGCCGAGGAGGCCGAGGAAGCACTGGCACCCGACGACGACATCGTCAACGCCGAGGAGCAGATGCCGACAGCACCGGAAGACACTCAATCCGTCACGACGGAAGAATAATAAAAACAACTATAACCATTTAATACTCAATGAACATGAAAAAGTTTTTTATCATGGCCATGATGGCAGCAGCTGCCACCACAGCCTTTGCCCAGGATGCCCTGGTGAAAGAAGCCAAAAAACTCTTCGCTGCCAACGATCTCGATCAGGCAGCAGCTAAGCTCGCCCCTGCCCTCACATCTGCAGAGACCAAGGACAAGGCCGAAGCATGGAACCTGATGAACGAAATCAAATACAAGATCTACCAGGAACAGTTCAACAAGGTCATGCTTCGCCAGCCATTCGACACCACCCGCATGGTCAACGCCCTCATCGACGCCTTCAAGGCAGCAGAGCAGTGCGAGAAGTACGACTCACAGCCCAATGAGAAGGGAAAGCTCAAGATCCGTTTCCGCAAGGCCAACTCACAGCGCTACATCGCCGACCGCCAGTGGATCTACAACGGAGGTATCTTCATGTACCAGAACCACAACACCAAGGAAGCCATCAAGGCATGGTCCACCTACATCGACTCCTACAAGTCGCCCCTCTTCCAGGAGTTCGTACCCATGCCCGCCGACACGCTCCTTCCCGATGCAGCCTACAACAGCGCCCTCCTAGCCTATCAGGACAAGGACTATGACACGGCAAAGAAATACGCCGACGTCGCTGCCTCCTATCCCGACAAGAAGGACGACGCCATCAACATGAAGCTCTTCATCCAGAAGGAGACACTCCAGACCAAGGCCGACTCAGCTGCCTATCTCGCCACCCTGAAGGAGCTCCACAAGGCCCAGCCCGAGAAAGAGCAGTACTTCAACCTCCTGCAGGAGTACTACGGACGTGCCAACGACACAGAGGCCATGAAGGCATGGGCACTCGAGGAGACAAAGCTCGACCCCAGCAACAAGATGGCATGGGCTCTGCTGGGCGAAGCCGAGATGAACGCTGAGCACTGGGACCCCGCCATCGAAGCCTTCAAGAAGGCCGTAGAGCTCGACCCCACATGGGTGGCATGCGTCTTCAACACCGGCATCTGCTACAACTCGAAGGCCATCGCACTCAACGACGAGCTCATGGATAAGAAGACCATGGGTCTCACCGATGCCAATGCCGAGAAGGTGAAGAACGTGCTCCGCGACGCCAAGGTATACCTCGAGAAGGCACGCGAGCTCGATCCCAACCACGAGCAGACCAACTGGGTATATCCCCTCTACCGCATCTACTACGCCCTCAAGGACAAGGCCAAGATGGCTGAGATGGAGGCCCTCGATCCCTCGCTGAAGGACTAGTCACCTACCCCACTTCCATCAAAGAGCCCCGGAGCATTCCTGCCCCCGGGCTCTTTTCTTTTTCCCCCATGCCATTGCGTGTCATGCAAAAGGCCGTTTGTCATTCTGTCATTTCGTCATTTCGTCACTTCCACGGCATTTACTGCGGAAGTCAGCGATTTATGCCCTGTTTCCCGTTGCATTCGCCGCCTGTCGCCAGCGTCCTGTCCGGCCCCTGGGCATCACAGCAGGTCAATGACCAGAGCCAGGACAAACCCCGTGACGACTCCGGCTAAAAACAATATAAAGCCCTTTTTCATCTTTCCTTTCTTTCTATTAATCGTGAACTATTTTTCGCCTGCAAATTTAGCGACTTTTTCCGAGACTTCCAAATTTTCGGAGGGAAAAGAATGCACTAAGCAGTGGAAGGCTTTGACAGGACAATGTTCGCCAAGCAAACAGCGTATTCTGTTTTTGAGTCTTGAGGACGCCATGCCAAAGTATAACTGACTTTTGCGCTTGAAACCTCATAACCTTTGTCTGTCCATTCCTTTAGCTTGCCTTTACCCATAGCAGACAATGCAACAACATGGACACCCTGCTCATTCAGCAGGAAACCATCGATGTATTGCAAACTATCACCACTCCTGAGGCGAAGCACTATATCCTTAAGGCCCTTGAAAAAGTCGAGCCACACATCACGCATGGTCAACGCGATTGATATAGACGAATACTCTGCAGGAGGACTCGGCACAAGATAGAGGTTACGCTTAGCACGAGTAAGCCCAACGTAATAGGCCCGCATGTCATTGACATCCCTGCCATCTGGTACGGGCGACAAGAGGTAAACTGTATCGAACTCTCGTCCTTTGGCTTTGTGGATGGTACTCACAAAGACCGACTTGTCGTCAGCAGCAATAAAGTCTTCGATATTCGACTCGAAGATGTACTCGCGCAGGTCACTGTGGTAATAGGTCTTATGAGTTACTTCGAAATCGGCAAAGAAATGCTTTATGATGTTCAGGCATGTGCTTGAGGCGTACTTTTCGAGTGTGCGTTCTTTGGCTTCCTGCCATTTTTCTTCAGATATGAACACCTCATCACTTTTACCAATCTGCTTCAGGAAATAGCGCACTTCTGCAAGGTTTCCGAAACGGAATCCGCCCATCGACTGTGCAACAGTGGCACGCAATCCTCGCCGCTCCAATTCATAGGCCACCTGCATGGTTTCCTCATTGGTGCGAGTAAGTATCGCAGTTATTCCCTGTACACTTATTTCCGCACTAAGAAGTGATTTCAGTGTCGTCGCCTTGCCTTTCTCGCCTGTGGCCGACTGGATAAGTGTCTGCTTCATACGTCCGGGTATGCGCTGCACATATCGGTTGGCACACTCAACGACTGCTTCCGCAGAGCGATAGTTGTCGGTCATCTCGTACAGCTTAGCACCATCCTGACTGACAAGTGACCGCATATAAACGGAGTCAGAGCCTCGAAATGCATAGATATTCTGATCGTCATCGCCCACTGCGATAACACGCATCTCCTCGTTCTGCCGCATCAACGCCTGTACCAGACGGAAATCATCCTGCCCCATATCTTGCGCCTCATCTATGACGAGTACGCTCTTGGCTATCTTTGAAGGTTCCACCTCACCTCGTTCTATCATCTCTGCAGCGAGGCGAACCACGTCATTAGCCTCATCCAGGCTTCCTTGTTTGCCGATAAGATCGAAGCTATAGGAATGGAAAGTCATGATATCCACATAGTGGGCTGCATTGCCTACCAAGTCTATGAGACGTTTCTTGAACTCTGTAGCTGCAGCTCGTGAGAAAGTGAGCATCAGCAGCTGTTCGTGCTTCACGTCCTCAAGCAACAACAGCGATGCCAGCTTGTGTACCAGCACGCGTGTCTTGCCGCTTCCAGGTCCAGCCGCCACGACGATATATTTCGACTGCTTGTCATCAATTATCTCGCGTTGGCGATTAGAAAGCTGGCCAAAGAGCTGTTCGTATTTGGCTGGAGTGATATTCATATCAATCTGTGCCCGCCGCTCTTCCTTGAAATATTGGCTGATGAACTTGCGGAAATCCATCGTGAAGTAATCGTTGACAAAACGAAGCGCAGCATCATAGTCGCGAACCATCAAGTTGGCATATTCGCCTACGATATGAATCTGCCTGATACGCTGCCTATAGAATTCATCCAACAGCCGATATTGTTCCTTGCCATATCTTGTACGACGGTCGGCAATACGGCCTATTTGCATCGTATTATAGATGACGATGAAGCCGCCTTCAATCTTCATCAGCTCTGTCTTCGTGAGATAAAGCAGCGCTTCCTCAATGTCTTCTATCGTTGGTTTCTCATGATTGTCAAACATGCTGTCCTGCCGGCTTGCAATAAATTGCTTGAGCAGTTCAACAATGGAGAAGTTCACAAGCGTCATCTCTTTGCAGGCATCGCGTTGGGAACTAAGCGTGTCAACCAGAAAGCGACAGATATCAGTACGTCGTTCAAAACGAGCCATCGTAGTGTCTAGTGATGCCTGCAGACGAACGCTCACACTGTCGCTGAAACGATGTTCATGTTTGTGAATATAGCTCTTCAACGACAGGAAATGGAGTTGTGTTCTTAGGCGCTTGACGCTTGAGTATGCAAGACCTGACTTTTGGGCCTCTTCGTTCAGTTCCTTATAGTTGATCCTTTGCGTTTCCTCTCTGAATCTCTGCAAAAGGTATCTCTCCAACTTCAATATAGCTTCCAGATTGCGTTGGGAGGTACTCTTGGATATCCATGCTTGCATGTCGAGTGAGTCGGCCAGCAAGCCATCCTGACGCATCAGATTGATGTTTCTGATCACCGTCGACTTATTCATCCCAAGGACGTCAGCCAGATAGTCTACACGACTTTCAGCTTCGGCTCCCTTGATTTCATTAGTAGCGCGTGCACTGATAAGCGATTTTATGATGCGGGCTGCTTCTTCACGCGATTGCTCGTCAAAGAGAGTTGAGACGGTCAACTTGCGCCGCGCCTCATCCATATTCTTCACGGCTATGCCTGTTGCAAAGATGTGAGGAGAGTTACTGCCACGCTGAATGAATCCGGCATCCTCCAGTGCTGCGACAGCGGCCTTGACGCGCGTCTCGACATCGACTATTTCTTCGCCCCATCCTGCCTGACGCGCAATGTCCAGCGGCGAGCAACTGACCTTGTCACGCTTTGCTGTCAGCTCCTTGATGGCCTTCCACACTTGCTGGATTTCACTGATGCTGAGCTTTGTCTGGTTGAGAAGTATAAAGTGCTTGTCAAGGTCACTGTCGGAATACAGCACAAAGCATTCGGCTTGCATCTGAGGGTCTCGGCCAGCTCGGCCAGCCTCTTGGACATAGTTCTCAAGCGAGTCGCTGATGTTGTAGTGCACTACCAGTCCGACATCTTTCTTGTCAACACCCATACCAAAGGCTGAGGTGGCCACAATCACCTGTGCCTCGCCACTCATAAAGGCATTTTGGTTCTTTACCTTATCGGCAGCCTCCATCTTGCCATTGAATGGCAAAGCCTGAATGCCGTCCCTCACCAGATGCTCTGCTAATTCAAGTGTACGGCGAGTGCGCGATACATACACTATCGAAGGGCAGCTATGGGCCAGGATGAGCGAGCGTAAGAGGTTGTATTTCTCGTCCGCAGTATCAGCGTGGAGCACGGAATAGCGCAGGTTCTTACGTTCAGCATTGGCTGCAAACACCTTCAGTCCCAAACCTAATTTCGACCTGAAGTAGTCACATATATCGCTGATGACCTTTTGTTTGGCTGTTGCAGTGAAACATGAGACAGCGATGGGATGACTCATCTTTTTCTTGTCCTGCAGCTGTCGGATGAAATCGCCTATATACAGGTAGTCCACCCTGAAATCATGACCCCACGCCGAGAAGCAATGTGCCTCGTCTATCACGAATCGCACGACATTCCTATTTATCAGCAGTCCTTCGATGGTCTTGCTTCGCAACATCTCAGGCGCAATGTAGAGAAGGTTTGCAGTTCCGTCCGCCACCTGCTGAATAGCCGTCGCCCGCTCTATCGGGTCAAGCAGTCCATTGATAGTAACAGCTTCACTGACGCCAATAGCAGCCAAATTGTCTACTTGGTCTTTCATCAGCGACTGCAACGGTGAGACGACCACCGTCAGCCCATGCGTATTCCGTCCTGCCATCAGAGCCGGAAGCTGGAAAGTGAGACTCTTGCCACCGCCAGTAGGAAAGATAGTCAGCAATGACTCTCCCCGAATAGCAGATTCCACAGCTTGTTGCTGCATAGGGACTCCATCAAAAGTTCGAAAATCCTTATATCCGAAGAATTCCTCGAGACCGCTATGTGCATCCAGCCGTTGGTGACAGTAGTCACAATCCCCGCAAGACGTGTTCCGCAGCAAGTTCATCACATTGACCACCTGAGGATAATTGCGTAAAACCCATGCCGGAGTAATGGAAAAGATGTCGTCAGCACCAATCACTGCCAGGCAATAGGCCATCTCAATAGAATACTGTCCAACCAGCATGTCAAAGTCAGCATGGCGGCATAGTTTGCCATCAAACTCCTTTAGAATCAATTGAGCCCACTTGGGTTGAACTTTCAGTATTCTTCCCAGCAGAGATTGTCCTGTCGAAGGAGAATAGCCTATGTACTTAAAGAAGCCCTCAAACTCATCAGTGTCATGCAGAAGCTGATAGTAGATCTCCTTTCTGTCGGCTGACAGTTGATTCCAGGCGGCAACCTCGTCATTTAACAGGTCACGGGCTTTCAAAGAGTCATTCAATGGATTGTTCAGTTCATCTACCTGCAGCTTGTCATCTTTAACCAGATGATGATAAGGCCGTTTGGGAAACAATAAAGGCGACAGGAAAAGAGTGTCGACAATCGTATGATTTCCCCTCAAGGCTGTGTATTTCAGATCATGGTTAATGATATTGTGCCCACAAATTGTATCACACTCTGACACAAAGGCATCGAAGTCCGCTTTAGAGTGAGAATGCAGCATTGCGCCATCCTCCCTTGCAGCTCCATAGTCAGCAACCTTCTTCGTCTGCGGATTAACCTCAGTATCTATGAATACAATCATGCCAGTTCTTTTAGTTGAACATCGTTTCGCAAAATGAATCCATTTTCATAGCCCATCTTTACAATGTGCAAAATTACAAAATCTTTTCCAATCATAAACTATTTCAAGTGAAAAACTGGGCGAAGGACCAGAAAAAGGCCTTTGTATGGCGAAGGATGCAGAAGGAAAACAATGTATTTGCTTTTTGCAATTTGTCCCAATTGTCCCATCCGCAGTAAAAAGCTAAAAGAGCATAAGGATAATAAGATGATGATATTTGGTGTTGACAAACTACGGCATACTATAAGAAGGACAGTCTCTATGTTATACAAGAATGCTGTCGAGGCTGTCTAAAGTGCCGTGTTTGATAGGACTTCAGATGCTCGTATGTGTAGATGTATTAGAAATACTAAAAATAAAATGGATTTATATTTTGTATTGTTATCACTTATTCGTACCTTTGCACCAAAAACAACGACAATGAAGAAGACATTATTATCTTTTTGGCTGCTCATAATGGTGGCATCAGTGAGTGCCCAGACGATTGTAAAGGGCGACATGAATGGCGACGGAGAACTTACCATTACGGATGCCGTGAAAGTGGTGAACGTGATTCTGGGGAATGCTCCTAAACAGGCGATTGACCTGGACGATACCTATAGGGTGGACAATGCGTTGGTGGTGGGTACGTGGTATGCCCCTGGCGTGATGTGGTTTGACTTCAATGAAGATGGCACTACAACCTATCCTGGCGGGGTGACCTACGAGTTCATGCCCGTGCAAGGTCGACTGCTGATCTATGATGCTGAAGAGAATCCTGTGAAGGTGCTGCCTCTGGTCAAGGTGAA
>JAEEGK010007019.1_pt1 | contig 26944 bp, 20 predicted proteins | sample 8958771 | NCBI WGS metagenome assembly JAEEGK01 (sample SAMN16246547, study PRJNA631951) | gut metagenome | biome: gut microbiome; feature: rumen; material: SC-attached | host: Bos | place: Iran: Karaj | collected 2018-10 | reverse complement strand
TATTTTCCAGATAATAAAGAAAGAAATAATAAAAAAATTTTAGTTCCCGGAACAGGTTTATCAAGTTTATTATATGAAATTGCAAAATTAGGATTTGATTCATATGGATTAGAAGTAAGTTATTATATGTTAATTATATCAAATTTTTTATTAAATGAAAATATTTCAAAAAATCAATTTTTAATTCAACCATATATTCATTCTTTTAATAATTTATATAAAGAAGAAGATGCTTTTAAAATTTATTCAATACCAGATGAAAATATTAAAGAAGGATTAAATAAATCTTCAGGAAAATTAGAATTAATTCCAGCAGATTTTATTAATTATTTAAAAGATAAAAATAATTTTTATGAAGGAATAGTAACATCATTCTTTATTGATACAGCAAATAATATAATAGAATTTATAGAATTAATATATAATAGTTTAAAAAATAATGGAATTTGGATTAATTTTGGTCCATTATTATATCATTTTACTGGAATTCAAAATGAAATTTCAATAGAATTATCATGGGAAGATATACGTAAAATAATATTAAAATATAATTTCGAAATAAAAGAAGAAAAATTTATTAAAAGTCCATATTCATCAAATGAAAATTCAATGAAACAAACTCAATATACATGTATATATTTTATACTAATAAAAAAATAAAAAATAAAAAAAAAATTTACATATTATATGAAATCACTCAAAGGTTTCATATAAACATCATTTTTATAAAGTTCCTTTCTCCATTTTCCAACATCATTATGATAATATAAACAAACACCATTTCTAATATTATGATACCATTCACCATCACATATATCTCCATTATCATAATACATTTTACCTTTTCCTTCAATAAAATCATTTTTAAAATCTCCTTCATATCTATTTAAACCATTCCAAAAATAAACTCCTTTCCCTTCTCTAATATCATTTTTCCAATCTCCAATATATTTAGCACCACTTGGATAATACATTGTTCCTTTACCTTCTTTAACTCCATTCTTCCAATTTCCTTCATAAATATTTTTATCTATGTAATATTTTTTACCATATCCTGTTATAATTCCTTCTTTAAATTCTCCTTCGTATATATTTCCACTTTTCCATTTTAATTGTCCTTTTCCTTCGAATTTACCGTTTGAAAATTGACCTATGTATATGTTACCGTTTATGTAAGAATATTTCCCTTCACCTTCCATTAAACCATTTTTCCATGAACCATCATATTTATCTCCATTTGGGAATGTATATGGTTTGTAACCTTCAAATTTTACTGGTTGCATTTTTTATTAAATTTATTTTTTTTTTTTATTATTTTGAAAATTTTTTTGGTTGTTTTTTTTGTTTAATTTTGATTTTTCAATTTTAATTGAATTATTTTTCAATGAAAAATTTATTTTTATTTATATATATATAATATTAGATAGCTTAATAATTTAGAATATATAAATAACTTTAATATATTATTATTTAAATTAAATTCCTATCCTGATAATTAATCGGAATAATAAAATCTTTATTTTTCATTAATTCATTATAAGCATTAGAAATAGTATTTTCAGTAGTTTTAATATATTCAGAAATAGTTTTCCTTCCAATACCTAAATTAAGTAATTGATCAGCAATTAAAATAGTAGTAGCAGCAATAGTTTTAGGATTTCTCCCAGTAAGCAATTCATTTTCATTAATTTTTTTTCCAATTTCAATAGCTAAATTCTTTAATTCAATTAAACTTCTTTCAGGTATATTAAATCCTAAAACATTACTATTTAAATTAGCACAATATCTATTAATCAATCCAATAATATTATCATTTAAATGAGGTTGACATTCTTTATCAATAATAATCCTCTTAATAGAATTAAAACATTTCCTAACAAGTCTATCATTTAATCTCAAACTTTTAGAAATATCATCAATAGTTCTAGGAACACCATTCATTCTACAAGCAAGAAAGAAAACAGAACCAATAACAGAATCTAAATTCTTCCCTTTTAATTTTTTTTTCTTTTCAACTTTCGATAACAATTCTTTAGCTTTTTGTGTAATTGATTCTAATAATTGCATTTTTTCAGCTAATTCATCTAATCTTTTCTCAGTTCTTCTTTTACTTGGATTAAAAGTACCAGTTCCACGATGAGTTCTCGATAAAAAATTTCCTTTTCCATTTATTGTAATATTTGTTCCTAAAATATCTTCTGGTGATGATGGACCACCAACACGATTTTGATCTCGACCTGTTGATCCTGGATTTTCATTGTTAAAGTTACGTCCTTCGTATGTTTCATCTATTATTCTATCTTCATATACTACTCCACAATTACCACATACTACTTCTCCTGCTGCGAAATTTGTTATTATTGAATTTTTAGCATTACAAAATTTGCAATTATGAAATGTGTGAGTTATCATTTTTTTATGTTTATTTTTATTTTTTTTTTTTTATAATTTTTTTAATTGTTTTTTTTCTATTTTTTTATTTAGGATGATTAATTTTTAGAATATTAATAATTTTTTTTATTTTTTTTTAAATGAGTTTTAAGGGGTTTATTGTTTTTTTTTATTTGATAAAATTGAATAAAAGTTTATTAATAATTTTATAAAGTTTAAAATATTATTTTCTTTTTATTATGTTAAATTTCAAATTAATATTGTAAAAAATTTAATTTATAAACTATGAATAATGTAAAATAACTTTATATAATTAAATATAAAATATTTGATTTTGAAAAAGTTAATTTATTTTAATATACAAAAAAAAGATAATTATAATATATATTTTTTTTTAAATTATCTATTAATTTCATATATTATTTAAATAAATTATAAAAATTGAAACAATTATCCTTCTATTAAATTATATGAATTATCATTTTTCTTATCTGTTTCATTTGTTTCACTTTTACTTATTGACTTAATACTTTCAAGACTAATCAAATCACTTTCTTCTTCTTCATTAAATTGTAATAAAAGATCTCTTCCCTTTACATCAGTAACTTCACTTAATTTTGACATTCCTAAATTTTCATTTACTACTTTAAAAAATAAAAGCCCAAAAATTACAATAGAACAACAAACTTGAATAACTAATAAAATAATTAATTTAAGGTTATCTCCATTATTTTTATTATCTTTGAATATATAAGTTAACATTACTTCAAGAGGTTGAACAAAGAAATTTGATGCAGAAACAAGTCCAGATAAAATTAATAAATTTTTAATTTCAAATTTTTTAATTATTTCTGGAAGAAAAATTGCATAATTTCCAGCTCTAAAAATTTCATTTATAATTGATAAAGCATAACAAAAATTATCATCAATTATTGATTTATTTTTATTATGTAAAAAAAAACAATAAAAACAACTTAAAACATTTACTATACTTCCTGTGTATAAAATCCATTTAAATCCAGAAAATTCAAATTTATCAAAAATAAAACCAAATAAAATAGGAGGAAAAAAAATAATAAATGCAACAAAATCTGATAATTTATAATTTTTATCATCCTTATCTTCAAAATATTGATTGGAATTTGCTGCAAAAATTATTTCCCATAATAATTTTTCTATTTGACAAATAAAATACAATAAAATAAAACTCAATATTCTAATTCTTTTTAAAAATTCAATTATAGATGGGATTACTATAGGTAAATCTATTTTTTCAATTTCATTTTTTTCACTTAAAATATAACCAAGTAAATTAAATATTAAATAAACAAAAGCCATAAAAATAATATAATAATGATGATATATTACTTTATTATTAAAACAAAAATAATATAGCTCAAAATATAATAAATTAAGAAAAAATTTAATTAAATAAGAAATGACAATAATAATAGGTATAAAAAGACCAATATGATTCATTCTATCAGATAAGTTACCTTTAGTTAAACATAAATCTCTAATTGAAATTAATGCATATGAGCCAACACTAATTCCAGAAATAATAAGAGCAAAAAATAAAGAAATTAAAGATATAAATGATTGATATTTTATTAATAATAAACCTAGAATTGATACAATTGATAGAATAGATGAAATAATATAAAACCTATTTTCATTTAATATATTAATTTACTTTTTTTCAACATTAAATTGACCGGAAAAAGCACCAATTAAACTAGTTATTCCCATAATATTTGTTTGGATTGTATCTCTATATACACCAACTTTTGATAATTCTATAAATTTTTTATAATCAAGACTAGAGCTGTTTTTCATATAAAAATAAATACTATGAGAAACTGAATAATAAATAGATTTCAATATTGATATCCCTGCTTGAATAAATATAACACTAACAATATCTTTTTTAAAAAAATTTTTAATCACATTCATTTTTAATTTTTTTCTTTAAATATTTAATTTTTTAATTTGTATCCCAAAATTTTCTATATTTAATTAAAATATATTATTAATTTTTAATTCATAATCTATTGGTTTTTAAATTAAAAATTCATATATTTTTAAATGAATTATTTTTAATAATTATTTATAAATGTCGAATAATTAAATAAAATAAAAAATTTTTTAAATAAATATATGAAGTTTCTTTATAAAAACATTATTATAGATTATAAAATCAAAAAATATTAAAATATTTTAATCAAATATAGAGAATTTTAGGAAAAAAAAAATAATTTTATTATCATATATTTACTATTATTAATTTAATTAAAATTTTTTGTTAATAATTTTAATATAAAATCATTTATAAATTAATTAATATATTATTTAAAAAATGATTACTTATGTTAAATATGTTGTTGAATTTTATTATTTTATAAATTGTTATGTTTAAATTACTTATTTGAATTATACAAAAAAAAATTTTAAAAATTAATCAATAAAATAATTTATCATAATACTAATTTAACAATATATTTAATATAATTTATGAAAAAAAATAAATATTTTATTAAATATAATGAATAATAAAATTATATAATTAAAAAAAAATAAATCTTTCTTTAAAGAATATATAAACCTAAAATTTCTAACAACATTAATAAATAAAATTATAAATGATAGATACCCAAAGAATAAATGTAAAAACATTTCAAAACAGAAATTATATTTTAAAAACTGATTTTTTTGGGATTAATCAATTACATATAAAAGAAGATAAAAAGGAAATGGAAGAAAAAAAAAATATTTCAAATATATATAATTAGTAAGATTAAATTTTAATTGTATTTTTAGTTTCTTTGATTTTATGAACACTGAAAGAAAAAATTATTATAATAAATGTTTAGATACTTGTATGAGTCAAAGAAATTGTCAAAAAAAATCTTTTAATCAATTAGAAGATGACTATATTTCTGAAATCACAAATTCAAACAGTTATGATGAAAATCAAAATTATTTAAATAACCAAAATAAAAATTTAAATGAAAAAAATAATCAAAACATAATTTCAAATCCATCATTTGATAATGAATCTCAAATAAATCAAATTTCTTCATTTTTAATTATGGATCAAAATAGTAGTAGAGTTCTTCAAAATAAATTAAGAAAAGATCAAAAATATACAAATGAAATATTTTTTCCTAATCTTTATCAAAATTATTCTGAAAAAGAATTTATAAATTTAATATGTGATCAATTTGGTAATTATTTATTTCAAGCTGTCTTAGAGGTTTTATCCATTGAAAATCTAGAAATATTTTTAAATATTATTCAAAATAATTTTTATGAAATTGGAATTAATTCATTTGGAACAAGAGTTTTACAAAGATTAATCACAATAATTGATAATAAATTAAATGTTCTTAATAAATTCAATCAAATTTTATTTAATTCAATTGATAAATTAATATTAACATCACATGGAAATCACATTATTCAAAAATTTCTAGAAAAAATTACATATCCAAAAAATGAATTAGTATATAATTATATATTTTCCAATTTTTTTACATTATCTACAAATAAATATGGTTGTTGTACAATTCAAAAATGTCTTCAAATTTCTCCATCTCATATTAGAGAAAAGATTTTGGATTTATTTTTTGAAAATATTTATGATTTATTATGTGAACAATATGGTACTTATGTATTTCAATATATTATTGAAAATGAACCTTTAGATTTGAAATTAAAAACAATTCAAAAAATTCTACCTGAATTATTAAATATTTGTAAAACTAAATATTCTTCAAATGCTATTGAAAAATGTTTAGAATTTAATTGTAAAGAAATTCATATTATTTTACTTGAAAAAATTCTAGAAAAAGAAGAAAATATTATTGAATTAATTACAAATCCTTTTGGAAATTATATTATTCAAAAAGCACTTTGTGTTTGTGATAATAAAAGTTATGAATATTTATTAAAAGTAATTGGAAATAATTTCAGTGAAATAAAGAAATTAAGTTTTGGATTTAAATTAATATCTAAATTACTTTCTACACATCAAAGACTTTCAATGTATCTTACAAAACAATTAATATACAAATAAAAATAAGTATATATAGGGTTAAAAATAAGATTTTATTTTTATTTGTATAATAGTATTATAAATGCTTTTATTTATTTCATAATAAATATTTTAATATTTATACAAATAGATATATATTTAAATTTAATAATTTTTAATTTAAAATTTATTTATTCCTTTAATAATAAATTATTAAATTAAAAAAATTATATTTATAATTAAAATATTATTCTTTTATAAATATTTATTTGCTTTTATATATCAATTATTTAATAAATTTTAAAATATAATATTTAACCATAATTAACTAAATTAATAAATTTATTATTATATTTTATTTTAAAAAAAAACAAAAATTAAATGAATGGTCATCGTATTAAAAAAATTCAAAATTTAAAATATACAAATCATTTCATTTTTGAAAAAAGAGAAAGAGAAAGAGAAAGATTGTTATCAGAAGATTCTAAAGGAAAAGAAAGTATTCATTCATTATCAAATCATTCACATCTTAGAAATAATTCAGAGTTTCCATTAGTATCAAATTATGCAACTTTAACAACAATGAATTCTTCAATTAGAGCATTATCAACAGTTAGGGGAACAAAAACAAAAAAAGTATTAAAATCAAATATGAATTCAGTTATAAATTTAAATATATTTGATAATTTAAATTCTTCAAATTCAAAAAATTATTTTAATATAACAAATTCATTTATTAATGGAAAAACAAATAGTAATTTTTATATGACTGATATACCGTTTAAAACAATATATACAGATAAAAAAATAAAATCTTATAAAGACTTTTCATCAGATGATGAAAAAGAAGAAAAAGAAAAATATAATTTAAAATTATTAAATATATTTGAAAAAAATAATTCTAGAAATAAAATAAAACAACAATTATTTTCAAAAACATTAATAGATTTTAAAGTGAATAAATTAAATCAAAAAAAAGAAAGTATAAACGATGCAATAAATAAAACAAGAGATATGATATTAAATAAATATACAAAAGGTATAAAAAAAGAAAGAATAATTCGTTTAAAAGAAGTAAAAGAAAATAATCTTGATAGAGTAGAAAATATTATCACATCAATGAAAAATACAAATAAATTATTTAATGATACATTTTTACAAAAATTTAATGATTATGTAAGAGAATTAGAAATACAAAGAGAATTAGCAAAAACAGAAAATATAAATTTAATGGAAGAAATATTAAAACATAAAAATGAAATATCTCAACTTGAATCTCAAATAAGAAAAATAGAATATGAAAAAAATAATATTGTAAGATGGATTTTTTTTCAAATATTAGTTAAAGAAAAAAAAATATATTTACCATTATATTATAAATCAATCATAGAAGAAACAGAAGAAAATATGAAAAAAATTTTGAGTAATCCTGCAAATTTTTCTTGTGAAGATAATGAATTAAAGAGACAATATAAAAGACAATTAACAAAAAAAAAATTTGAAAGAAGATCAACAAGAAAAAGTTTTGCTAGTTTAGAAAAAATATTAACTTCAAGAGCAACTACAATTACAATTTATAAAAATATAACAATAGAAGAAGCAAAAAGAGTTAGAGATTATAAATATCATTTATGTTATAATACACCTGAAGAATTTTTTGAAAGAATTAAACAATTTGAATTTGATATTCTGAAATCTATTAAAATATTTGATAAAATAAATTTACAAATTAGAGAATTAAAAATAGAAAGAGAAGATGTGATTAAAGAACAAGAATATGAATTAAAAATTGAAAATGAAGATATTCAAGAAAAAGAAAATTTATTAAAAACACAAAAAATTAGATTTGAAATTTTAGATGAAGAAATTAATAATTTAAAAGAACTATTAAAAACTTCTCAATTAAAACCAAAAATTAAAAGAAATAAAACTAGAAGAAGTATATTTGATAATTCTTTTCATTTTACAAAAAAAAAAATTTCAAATTTATATGTTTCAATTTGTAATATATTTCATACTTGTTCTCAACCTCCTTTAAATGAAATCATTGAATCTGGAATTTTAATTGTTAGAAGAATAAATTCAAAAGAAAGTGAAATGATTGATATGTTATTAAAAATTGAAATGGTTATTGATTATTTATTAACAAAAATAAATGTTTATAAAAATAATAAAGATATTTATGCTGATTTATATAAGAAAATTCAATCTGATATTGAGAAAAATAAAAAAATTGAAAAAACTAGAAAACAAAAAGAAGAAGAAAGTAATAAATTAAATAAATTAAAAGAAAGAATTCAAAAAAGAGATAATAAAATATACTTTCTTCCTAGAAGAAAATTTGAAAGAAATTTTTCTTCTGAACATATCAAACATCAAAAAAAAATTATTAAAGCTCCAACATATATAAATCCTGGTTTTTTCGATTTTGTATATGATACTGATGATGAAATTAATAATAAAAATTAATTTTTTTTTATAATGATATTTCTTAATATATATAAATAAAAGTAAGATTAATATTAATAAAATTTACAAAAATTAATATGTAATATTAAGTAATTAGTCAAAAATATTTTTTTCAATTAATTTTTTTTTAATTAATTTTATAAAATGATAAATAATGAAAATAAAAGGATAATAAATTTTTATTCAAGTGGAAATTAATTAAAATCTACAAAGACTATGTTTAAAAGTATTGATAATTCAAATTATAAATTTAATGAAAAATTGCCATTAATATTCAATTATCCTTATTATTATAAAGATGAAATAATAAAAAAATTAAAAAGAAAAAATTTTTAAATTAGAAGAAAGTTAAACATTTAGAAGTTAAATTAATGGATAATAATAAAAAAAAGATTGAATTTCAACCAATAAGTAATATTAATAAATTTGAAATTAAAAGTAAGCAAGAAATATTATATAAAAATAATATTGGTTTATCAAGAAATAATTTTTCAAATTTATTTAAATAAAATTCAAATAAAAAATAGTTTAAATTTTTCAAATTCTACGGGTAATATATTTGAAATGAATAGAAAAAATGAAAAAAAAAATTATAATTTAGTATGGAGTTTTTCCCAATTAGAAAGAGAAAAAATTTTAAACCCTCAAATAAATGTTCATTTTAAAGAAAGAAAAATTAGTCCATTGATTCCAAAAATACATAAAAAATATAACGCAGAATCTATAAATATTTCTTCTTTTACTTTTAATTTTAATAATAATATATTTTCTGGGATTGAGAGTAATATTTTTCCAAGATTTCAAATAGAAGAACAATTAAAAAAAATTATTTAAAAAATGTTTCAATTATATTATTATAATAAAATCAAAATTTATAATCTATATATATAGTTTTACAATTATATTTATTTTTAAATAATCAAAATAAAAAAGAAGATAATTTAAAAAAGATTATAATTTATACAAATTTTTTAAAAGTAATATTATTATATTAATATTTAATTGAATATTTAATTTATTTATTATCGAAAATTGAAAGGGAATAAATAAATATAATCTTAAAAAAATAAAAAATATTTAATAAAATTTAACAGTTAATAATTTGAAAGTTATTACAAAAATAATTAGTTAAAATCCATATATAAAAAGAACTTTATTTATTTTTAAGTTTTTTATTTATATTTATTTGTCAAAAAAAAATTATTATCAATTATAATTAATCAATGGAAAGCAAAATTATAATAATCAAATAATAAAATACTATCTTTAATTTTCCCACCATGTTTTTCAGGTTCAACAGAATCTAAAAATTCATCTAGATTGAAATATTCTCCTTTTTCATCTTTCCAAATATCAAATAAAAAGTCTTTTAATGAATCAATTTTATCTAATAAATATTCATCATTTTCAAACCAAAATTTATAATTATAAAAATCATCTTTTAATATAAATTTACCTTTAATTAATTTATCTTTAAATTCATTATTAATATTATCAATTTCTGAATCAGAAATTACTTTACTACCAATAATAGAAATAATAGTAAAAATTCCACCATAATTAATATATTCTTCAAATACATTTTCTTTATCAATAACTTTATCTATATTATCATCAGCATCAATAATATTATTATCATTTATAGAAACTTTAAATTTATCTACAAGTTTCATAACATCTTTATAAGAAAGAAATTTTAAAGGATAAGAAATTCCATTATTATAAACATTTTTTATTGAATCATTTCTATTAAAAAATATTTCCTTAAGAAACATTTCTTTAAAAATATTTCTAGCAATAATATTATTTTCAAAATTAAATTTTTTTAAACTCTGATAAGCTAAATTAAGTCCTTGAATATCATAATGAAAATCAATATGAAAATGACTTTCTCTTTTTTTACTTCCTAAAATATGTTCATAATTTATTTGATCATAAATTTCAACTTGAGTATCAAAATTATCCATATGATATTTATCAAAAAAATCAATTGGAATTTTTTTACATTCATCAATAAATTGAAGTAATTTTACTTTAACATCATTAATTGCAAGATTTTGTAATCTAACACTTTTAATTATCCATGAATCCATATTATTATGAACTCTTTCAGTAGCATAATTTAATCTATATAAATATTCACTTGCAAAATATTTTAACACTTGCATTCTAAATTTATATTTTGATTTTTCTTTTCTTATTAATTTCTTTACCTTATCTTCATTTTGACTTTCATGAAATTTTGTATGTGTTGAACGTAAAGATGAACTTTCATTTCTTTTTCTATGTCTTGAATGAATTGATTCATTTAAATTTGTTGAATTTTTTGTTTGAGATTCAAATTCTTTTATTCTTGTTCCTTGACTTAAAATTAATTTAATTGAATTTATAAATATTGTATTGAAATTATTTGTATAAAATTCTAAAGGATATTTTTTTTCTATAACTTCTGGTACATTTTCAAATATAACATCACTATTAACATTAAGTGGTTTATCATCTTTTTCTTCATCACTTTTTTTATTATAAACTTTAAATATAATTTCTAAAGATATTAAATATTTTTCAGTTTCAATTTTAAAAACATCAAGTACACATAAATAAAATTTTTTCATTTCATTTTCAAAAAAACCAACATTAAAAATTTTATTTAATTCACCAATTGCATCAGTTTGTTTTTCTCTAACATATAACCATAATTTATTATTTAAATCTTCAACATCATGTTTAAATTCATTAATTACAATTTCATGATTAGCAATATAAGGAAATCTTTTAATAAAATTATTAAATTTTTTAATATATACTTTTATTAATTTTTTCTTATCTGTATGTAATCCTAAAAATTTTTCAAATCTTACTTGAATTAAATTAAATCTATAACATAAATCATCATATTGAATATCCATTAAAAAAATAAAGTTTTTTAAAATATTATTATATTTATCTGATAATAATGTCATTTCTCTATAAATTAGATTACTTACATCTGCAATTAATGCTACTTCTTTTTCTTTTTCTTTTTTTGTTTTTACTGTATTTAAATGAAGTCTTATTTTTTCAATATCATCTTCATCTTTTTCTTTTTCTTCTTCATTATGTTCTTTTTGATATTCCATAAATATTTTTTTTTCTTTTTTATCATTTATTTCATTTAAAACTAAAATTATATTATTAATTATATAATTTGTAATATCTTCTTTTTTTTCTAAATTATCAACATTTTGAAATAAGGGCATACAATCTTTTTTATCTATAGTATATTCATTTTGATTAATTCCAAACTTTGAATAAAATCTTTCAATTTTATTTAAATTTTCAATATATTCATTTTTCATATTATCAAAATTTCCATTTGCAAAATCAGGAACTTCATTAACTAATCTTTCATATATTTTCTTGTCAATATTTACTTTTCCATTTACATTAATTTCACTCTCATTATAAACTTTCCCAGTAATAGGATCATATTTAATATCATTTAATCTTTCATTAATAATATTATCATTAACATTTAAATTTATAATAAAATCTAATCCTCCTTTAATTATTGTATTATCTTCTTTTGGTTTATATGATATGTCAAGTAAATTTGATAATAAATCCAATTCTACATCTTTAATTGGTTTTGGTAAAGAATTTGGATCAATATATCCTGTTAAATGTTTTTCTAATATAACACATTGATTAAATGTCTTTGGAAAATCATTTATTATAAATCCTATTAATGATTCATTTTTTAATGATTCTATTTCTTTTTCTAAATTTTGTTCCTCTTTTAAATTTGGTTTTTTTGCTTCTTTATTTTCTTCTTTTAATTGTTCTAATTTTGTTATTAATTCATCTAATTTTTGTTGTCTTTTTATTATTTCATTTTTTAATTCTACTTCATCTTTTTTTGGAAATTCAGATTCAATTTTTTCAATTAATAACTGTAATAATATATCATCATCTAATTTTTTATTCTCATCATTATTTAAAAGATAATCTTTAATTAATTCATTATTTGATAAAAATTCTTCAATTTTTTTATTTTGTTCTTCTTTCATTTGTTCAATTTGATTTGGTTTAAAAGTTTTAAATTTAGGATGATTTTCAATAGGTTCATTTAATTCTTTAAATTCATTTTCTTTCTTTTTAATAATATCATAAACAGAAATATTTTTAATATTAGGAAATTTACTATTAATAATTTCACTTTGAGTTTTTTTACCAGAAAGTGGATAACCTAATAAAGACATTTTAATAGGAATATAATCCCATTTATTAACCATTTGATTATAATTAATAACATTTTTATTAGGAAATTTATATTCTAAAACACTAGAAATTAATTCACTAAATTTATAATTTTTAACTTGATAACTTGGAATAGAAACATCTTCAATTTCATTTTTTGTTGGTTCAAAATCTTCATTAATATTATCATAAACTTCTTTAAATTCAATACTTTTACCTCTAACATCATTAGGAATTATATAACTATCATCCCATTCACCAGCATAATTTACATAATCTAATATTTCTCTTTCTTTATCAATTGTCCATTTTATTTTTTGATGTCTTACTGGTTCTATATTTTTAATTTCATCATCTTCTTCATCAAAAAATCTTTCTATAATTGGTAATCCTTCTACAAATCTTTTATTCCAATTTTTAAATTCTTTTAATTCTATTAAATCAGTTTTTTTTTCTTTTTGATAAATAAATCCTTCAAATGTATAATCTATTATTTGATATGCTATTTTTTTAATTAATGGATAGTCATTTATTAAATTATATTTTTTTGTTTCTGCTATTTCTATAGATTTATCAAGTGGTTGTTCATTTAATTCAGTAAAAAAAAGTGTTTTTTGAAATGATTTTGTTGAATTTAATAATAATGGAATTGTATATTTTTTTCCTTCTATTTTTTCTTTTTCTTTTTCTTTTTCATTATTTTTTATTATTAATGAACGGAAAAAATTTCTTCTTTTCTCTATATTTTTAATACGCATTTCTTCTTTTAATTTTTTTTCATACATTAATCTTGTATTAAAACTATTACTATTATATAATAAATTAGGAGTTTTAGAAAATTCAATTGTAGAATTTACTCTATTATGTCCTTTTTTAAAATTAAATAATTGACTTTCATTACTTTTAGTTAAATATAAACTTTGTTTTAATTGATTTTTTAAAATTTCTTGTTTTTCAATATTTTCATATTTTTTCTTTTCTAATCTTTCTTTTAATTGTTCTCTAATTTTTAACATGACAGTATTTTGTGACATATCTAAATTAGAAATTCCATTTAAATACTTTAATTTAGGAACATTAATACTAAATCCCATTTTATTTAAATTTCCACTAAATGATTCAACATTAAATCTTTTTTCTAATTCTTTTTTATTTTCTTCTTCAATATTATGATTTAATAAATAATTAATATCATTTTTATGATTTTTATAATTAGAAAGATTTTTATTTGGAACTGAATGACTTATTGGTTCTAATTTTTGACTTTGACTTATATTATTTTTTTCAAAAGGAACAAGAATATCATCAATATCATCTTTTTTCTTTTCATCAATATCTTCATATGGTAATTCTTCCATTGAATTTCTATGTTTTAAATTTTTTTTTTCTTTTTTATTTTCATCTGAAAATCTTATTGATTTCATTTTTTTATTACGAGAATTTCTATCATATCTATCATTTTCAATTATTCTTTTTTTATTTTCTTCTTCTTCATTATCAGTTATTGTTTCTAAACTAAAACTTGCCATATTCATAAATCTATTTTTTAATTCATCTTGATCTGAATAAATATCAAATGTTCTTATTTGATCAAAATGTATTTTTTTATTATTATGTTGAACTTTTATTTTATATATTAAATTAAATGCTGATGTTAATTTCTTTTCTAAAATTGGTTGAATCATATTTTGTGTTAATTCTATACCACATGTTTCTTTTAAGTGTATTACTAATTTATTATAATTTTCATTTATTATATCTTTATCATTTGAATCGTTATAATTTTGAAGGAAATCATCCATTGAAATTAAATATAATTTAAAAAGTAAACAACCAAATTTATAACCATTATAAAAATCTTCTTTAATATCAGTTATGAAAGGATACATTCCAACTTCATAGTTTAACCAATCATATATGTAATCAGACATTGATTTTCAGTTATATATTATTATAATTTTTATTTGAAAATATTTAATTTTAAAATTAAAATATTTAAATGTTTTTTAAATTTCTTTTATCAAGAAAATATCTTAAATTACTATTTTATTATTATCATATTCTAAATATTTTATCTTATTTAAAATATTTAATTGAAATAATTTATTATCATTTATTAACATTAGATATTTTTGATTTTATAATTTAAATTATTTATATAAAATTAATAATAAAATTAAAAATTAACCTCCTTTTAATTTATATTAATTATTAAAAAACCACGAAAAAAAAAAACCTAAAATAATAAATAAAACCAATTTTTTTCAATAATATCATAATATCATAATTTATTCAAAAAAAAAACCCAAAAAAAAAAAAACAAAAACAAAAACAATAAAAACAAAAAAAATTAAACAAAAACAAAAAAAAAATAATATTAAATTAATCATCATTCTTCGATTTAATAACCTTAAAACTACACATTAAATTCTCATCAATAACCATCATTCCTCCAGCATTATCAAATTCTCCACAATAATTAGGAGCACTAAAAACAGTAACTAATTCTCTATCACCAAAGAATTCATAACCTTCTTCAACAACTTGATGAGCTCTACAAATTAAATCTAAATCATTTTTTTCTAAAAATTTTTTTAAAACATTTTGATTAAAAACAACAGAAACTCCCCTATCATTAGGACCCCAACCATCACAATTAATATCAGGATCACTCCATAATAAATCACAAAGTAATCCTTCTTCAGGAACATCAGTTGGTCTCATAATTTTTTTTAATTGTTCAACATTTTTTAACTCAGGTGATAAACCACCATGCATTAATAATATTTTATCATCAATTGAAGCAGCAATTGGTAAACAATTAAAAACATCAATAAATGCTTTCCATATTTTTAAATTATATCTTTTTTTACATTCATCATAAAAACCATAAATTCTATTAATTGAAGCACATTCATGGTTTCCTCTTAATAAAAAGAAATTTTCATCATATTTTATTTTATATGCTAAAAGTAAACATATTGTTTCTAATGAATATTTTCCTCTATCAACATAGTCTCCTAAAAATAAGTAGTTTGTTTCTGGAGGAAAACCTCCTGCTTCAAATAATTTTAATAAATCTGGATATTGACCATGAGTGTCACCACATACTGTTATTGGAGATTCTAGTTCTAGGAATGTTGGTTGGTTCATAAATATTTCTTTTGATTTGGATATTAAATATTTTATTTCAGTTTCTGATAAGTTTACTTCTTTACTTCCTGATTTACTATTTTTTTTAATTTTTTTTTATATAAAATTTTTTTTATATTGGGTTTTATAAATTTTTTTTTTTTCTTACTTTCTTACTGATAGGAGCTTATCTATTATTTGATCTACGTTTGCTTCTTTGGAAACCATTTTTAATGTTTTTTAATTATAGTTTTTTTTGAATTTTTTTTAATTTTTAAAGAATATTTTTTTTAAATATAAATATGAAATGATGTTTAAAATATATAATTAAATCATTATATTTATTTCATTATTTAAAATAACTTTTATATATTTTTTTTATTCTTGTATTAGCTCAATATTAATTAATATATTTTTTATTTAGTTTCAAATATTATAGGAAATTAATTATTTTTGTAATTTTCTTAAATATAAAATACATTATTTAATCTAATTTATAATTTTTTTCTTTCTTTATTATTATTAATTTAATTTTTATTTTCAAAAATGCGTTTATTTTATAATTTTTCTTATAATTATTATATAATTATTTTAATCCAATTATAAAAAAAATAAATACTTTCACTTATTGAAGATAAATTTTTCATTCTAAAATTTATTATAATTATATTATTTTTTTAAATAAAATATTTTCAATCTATTTCAATGATGACAAAAAAATATATTTAATATTATTTAAAATATATATTTATATTATTTTATATATATTATTAAATTAATTATTTTAAAAAACACAATCCATTTATTTAAAATAAATACTTTTTGAGTTTCTTTAAAAATAATTATATCATCAAAATTACTAATTAATAGTTGCTAAAAGAGTAGAACAAACATTAAGAAGTGATTGAGGATTAAAGAAATAATATTTTCTTTAAATTGATAAAGATATGCTGAATATAATAAGAAAAGATTTTCAACATCACCACCTAAATTTTTATTTTTTGTAATATTATCTATGAATAATTTTGAATTGATGAATTTACATCTTTAATTGCTTCAAATAATTCTTGAATTTCTCCTAATGGTCTTACAAATTTTTTATATATTTTTTTTTTGAAAACCTTTTTTTGTCATTTTTACAGTTAAGGTAAAAAAGAATATACATGCAATAAATATATATATTTTAATTATTCTCAATTTTGAATTATTTAATATTTATTAATTTTGATTTTAACAATAAAAAATAGATAATGATTTATATAAATAAATTAATTATGGATATATAAAAGTTAAAAAATGGAATATTTTCATAAATAAAATTAAATTGTTTTTAAAATTACTTTATTTACCTTTCACTATTTTCTAACATTTAAAATATTATATTATAATCTATAATTTTTATTCTTTTTATATAAAGATTAATAATTAATAATGATTACCTAAATATTACTAATTAATAATAATTATATTTTTTTATACACTTATAAATACTAAAATATAGTAATACATATACATTCAAATAAACTATTAAATAATAATTATTCTTTTGACATCATTTTTAAAATTCTGTTTTATTTATAATATTCAAAAGAATTGATAAAGTTTTTTTATCTTTGATGACAATTTTTTTATTTAATAATTGACTCTTCAATTTAATTTTATCATCAATAGGAATTACTTTAAGCATTTTTACTAATAAATATTTCCCATATTTATTAATATATAAATTATAAATTGTTTCATTCTTTATTATTGATGATAGAAGAGTCTTAAAATATAAGATGTTATTTTCTTTAGTTACCAAATCAATTAATTTATGAATAATATTAGAACTATATTTTTGAATGGAGAAATAATATACATTTTCAATAAAAAAGTTTACTATTTTAGAACAAATATTTAAACCCCATATTTCAAAAATACATTGAATAACATAATTTCCAAAAGGATTTTCTGCAATAATTTTACAATTAATAAAAATACCATCAATAAGTAAATTTTTATATTTTTCATTTTTTATACTTTTTATTAATTGTCTTATAATACATATTCCTTTTGAATCCATGCATAAAATTTTAATATTTGTTTCTTTTAGTAGATTTAAAGTTAAATCTTCTCTTTCATTTTCATTAATTTTATTTATTATTTTTTTTAAAACATGAGTTCCATTTTGATTTAAAGAAAGTTCAATTTCGAAATTTTTAATATAATTTAAAATCATTTCTTTTTCTTTTTTTGTTTTTAAATATTCAATTATAGTTTGAATAACATGAGTTCCTCCATTATTTTCACATATTTCAATAAAAGTATCTTTAATATTTTCAATTATTAATTCTCTTTGTTCATCAGTTGCAATTTTAATTAATTTTTGGGAAAAATAATTTCCATATGTATCCATCATTATTTTACCTAAACTTTTTCCTATTTTTTTAATTAATATTGTTCTAATTTCTGTTGGAAATCTTTTTAAATATTTTTGCATTATTCTACTTCCTATTTGATTACTTAAATAAGTCGGAATATCACTTTTTAAACAGTTACAAAAATTATTAAAGTCTTTTATATCATTTTCTTCTTTATTTACTGTATTTTGAAAGAGAATTTCTTTTTTATATTTTTTCTTTTGTTTTTTATTTATTGATGGTTTCTTATTTTCTTTTTTATTTATTTGTTGATTTAAATTTTGTAGATAAATAAAATTTTGTTGAGATTGAAAATTAATATAATTTAAAATTGCATAATTATTTAAAAAATTTTTTTGAAAAATTTTAAATTGTGGAGGAATAGAGTAAATAGTGTTTTGATAATCAGTAATTGAATTTGCATTATTCGATAAATTTGAATTTTGATTATTGAATTGAAAACTATTATTTGTGTTCATTTTATTTATATAAATTGATTTCATATCTGAAAATTCAGATATAACCTAAAAACATAATTAAAAATAAATACTTTTGAACAATTTGTTAATTCATTATCAGAAAAATCACAATCTTCTTTATTTTCTTCATTTTTATCTTTATTTTCAAATAAATTTAAAGGTAATAAAGAATCATAATCAGGAAAATTTTCTGATAAATCATACATCTTTTTTTCGATTATTTATATGCTATTAAATAAATTGAATATTATATAATATATTAGAAAAAAATAAAAAATAATTATTTTATTAAAAAGTTTAAAAAATTAAGATATTAAAAAAATAATAATAACAAAAATTAAAAATCATAAAAAATGAAATAAAAAAAGCATAAATAAAGATTATAATTAAATATATATTCTAAAAATATAAAAAAAAAAAAACAAAGGGAAAAATTAAAAACATTAAAAAATATACAAAAAAACAAAACTAAATTTAATTATCATTTTTACTTCCTTTATAATCCTTATTAATCTTTCCATCAATAAACTGAACTTCTTTTTCTTTTCCTTTAGGATCAATAAAAATTCCAATACCATCAGGTTTTCCATTTTTAAAAGGGCAAATAAATTTTTTTCCATCAGCATATTTCATTTCTCCATTCCCTTCTTTAACCCCATTTATATATTGACCTTTATAATATTGATCTTTATTCCATTTATATAAACCATTCCCATGAATAATTCCATTTAAATAATCTCCTATATATTCATGTCCATTTTTTTTCCAAATAAAATGTCCAGTTCCATTAAATTTATTATCACTAAAATCACCTTCATAATAATCACCTGAATCAAAATAAATTTTCCCTTTACCACTTCTTTTATCATTTTCAAAACTACCTTCATATTTTCCACCATTTCCTTTTTCAATTCCTTCACCTTCTCTTAAATTATTTATAAAGTCACCTTTATATAATAAATTATGATTTTTTTGGAATCTTATTCCTTTTCCATTTAAATATCCATTTTTAAATAATCCAATATATAAAATTCCTTCTTCATTTATATATATATTCCAACCATATGGTTTATTTTTATAAAAAGTTCCTTTTATTTTTGAACCATTTTTATATATTAATTCACCTTTTCCTATTTTTTCTCCTGTTATTATATTTATTTCTCCTTTATATACTGAGTTTGTGTTTTCTATTATTTTTTCTGGTGACAAATCTAAGTTTTGTAATTCTTTGTTTTCTGAATTAAAAATTAAACCTTTTTCATATTTCTTTATTTTAGATATTTCAATATTTATTTCTTCCATTGGATCATCGTCATAAAATTCTTCCCATGTTGTTGAGAGAAGATTTGAATTTTCTTTTAAGGTATTTTCAACTTTTTCATTTTTAGATTTTTGTATGAATTTATTATATAATTCTTCTCGAAAATTTTCTAATTCTTGTTTTTTTTTCCCATCTATAAATTTTTTTCTAAATAAATGACCTCTTATGATTTTATTTAATTTAGTAATATCTTCTGCAGAAACTTTTTCATTTTTTCTAAATGTATATTGTTTTTTTTCAGATAATATATTATAATTTGAATTATTATCATTTTTAATATCCTCATCTAACTTTGTTCCATTTTCATATTGATTTTCATTATTTTGTTGATTTACATTATTATTATTATTATTATTTGATAAATCTTTTATATTTTGATCAGTTGAATCATTATAACATATACATTGATTCCCCATTAATTTTTTATTTTAAGAATAAAAAACAATTTATAAATTAAAAAAATTTAATTAAAATATTTATATTTATTATTTAATTAAAATATTTAGAATATTTTAAATCTCCAATTAATATATATTTATGTTTTAATTGATTATAAGGACTACAAATTGTAATTGATTTTGAATTTTCATTAACTTTAATAATTACACCAAAAAAAGAAACAGGAGCTCTAGAAAATAAATCAACATAATTATTTTTACTTTTTTCAAAATTTGCATTTAATTCATTAATATCTTTATCTTCTAAAGAAACAATTTCAACAATTCTATATAAAGTATCATTATCAATTTTATATTCATTAATAACTAAATTTAAATTACTACTTCCTTCAATTGGTAATGCATCAGAAGAAACATTTGAAGAAACAATTTGAATTAATTTATATTCTTTTAAATCTAATTTAAACTCAGTTAATTTAATATTTAATAATTTTGTAAATGATTCATGATTATCTTCAAAAGATTCATTTATATTTGTTCCTTTAAAATAAAAACTTAATTTTTGTTCTTCCATATAACTTTGATATTGTCTATTTTGTTTTTCTATTCCTTCAATTTTAGGAATTAAAATAATAGAAATTTTATTTTTATCAATTAAATTTTGTAAATTATAAAATAATATTTCATTATCAATAACATAAATTAAATTAATTTTAAAATCTTTTATTATAGTTGAATAAATACTATTTTCTCTATCTTTATCAATAATTTCCAAAGAAGGACAATTAATAATAATACCAGAAGAGTATAAAGTTGGATATTCACAATTAACAAAATAAGATTTTGAATTATCATTTGTTAAATTTTTTGATTTTTTCCAAGAATTTAAATCATATTCTAATTTTTCAATACATAATTTTCCCAATTCAGAAATTTGATTTTCAAATAAAAAATTATTTAAATTTTCTTTTCTAGTTCCATTATAAAAACTAATAGAATTATCAATTAAAAAATCATTAGGAACAATATGATCAACAACAGTTGCAGAAATACAACCAGGAATATTAATTTCATTATTTAAATCTAAATCACAATAAATTGGAGTCCATCCTATTTTTAAAGAATAATTTAATAAAATATGACAAAAACTTTTTCCATCTAAATAAATATTTGAACTCATTATTAAAACTCTTGGTCCAATTTCATTATTTACTAAAGATAAATTTCTCATATTATTTATATTATAAAAAGCTAATATTGTTTTTTGCATTACTTCAACATTACTTTTTGAAACAAATGGTTTAATTTGCATTTTTCCTTTATATTTTATTTTACATTTTTCCCAACAATAAATTCTAATGTTTTTATATGTAAATGATATTTCTTTATCTTTTGGTATATCTCTTCCTTCAATTTCAGCAATTCCACTTAATAACTAATTTTTTTTTATTGTATTGTTTTTTTATTATTAAATTTTATTATTTTTTTTTATTTACCATTAAGTATATTGTTTCATCTTTTGAAAGACAAATTCTTAATTCTTGTTCTTGAGGTATTGTTACTTCAATATATTCATCCATATTTAATTTAAATAATAAAAAAATGAAAGAATTTATTTTTTAAATTTCCAAAAAATAATATTAAAAAAAAAATTAAAAAAAAAATATGAAAGACTCATTTGATGAAAAACCTCATATTGATTTAATAGATGACCAAACAATAGATGATAAAAACAAAATAGATTATGAAAAAAATGAAAATGAAATTCCAGAAGATTTAAAAAACCAGAATATAATAAGTCAAATAAACAATAATTCAAATATAAAAGAAAATAATAATGAAAATGAAATAGAAAACAATGATAAAATAGAAGTAATTCCCCCAAAAGAAACAACATTAATAAACCAAAGAATTCATTTAGATAAAGAAGTTCGTTTTTCTAATTTTAATACATTAGATGAATCAGTAAGTTCAACATTAACAAGAGATTTAAGAAGAATTTGTCATAAATTAGAATATGTATTAATTCCAAGAATAAAAGTAGATAAAAGAAAAGAATTACAAAATTGGGATTTATGGGGTCCTTTAATTTTTTGTTTATTATTATGTTTAATTATTTCTAGTGATAAAGGAATTTCTGCAGAAAAATCTTTTGTTTATATTTTTTTTATTGTTTGGATTGGAGGTGTTATTATTACTTTTAATGCACAATTTCTTGGTGCTGTTATTGGAATTTGTCAAAGTTGTTGTTTACTTGGTTATTGTGTTTTTCCTATTTTAATTGGTGCTCTTATTTTGAGATTGTATAAAAATGCTAAACCTGTTGTTAAAGTTATTATTATGGGATTAACAGTTGTTTGGTCTTGTTTTTCTAGTGTTGGATTTATGAGTACACTTTCTACTCCTAATAAAAAGTTTTTAATGGTTTTTCCTGTTTATTTGTTTTATATTAGTATTGCTATTTTTGTTTTAAATGTTTGAATTTTTTTTTTTTATTTTTTTATTTTTTTTTTTAAATTTATTTTTGAAAATAAATTAATAATTAATTGTTTTAATTTATTTAATTTATTCTATTAGTTTTTAATAAATATATCAAATCATTATTTTATAATATACAATATATTTAAAACAAAAAATCAACTTTCACAGCATTGAACTCTTGACTTAAATATATATATTATATAAAATTTTTGGAATACTTAAAGAAAAAAAATCATTGAATTTTTTTAATATTTGAATATGCATTTTTAAATGTAAATAATTTCTCAACTAAATCATTATCAAATTCATAATCTATTTTTTCTTCTTTTAATTTTTGAAGATTAATTTCAGTAATTTTAAAAATATGTTTCATTTTTCTTTTTCTTCTTATTTTCAAATTTTGAACTTTTTTATTTGAATATTTTATGTTTGAATTTGTAAATTTAATTTTATTACCTTTATTTTCTATATCCTTTTTCCTCATTTTAACTTTATATTTATTTATTTAAAGAACTTTATTTGTAAATATAATGGCGCTATTATAGTTGTTTTACTTCTTTTTTCATTATATATATTTCTTTTTAATATTATATTTTTTGTATTTATAAAGTATTTTCTTTTTTAAATTTTGCATTACATATTTGATTTAACTTGATTTATTATGATTTAAGGTGTTTTATCTTATATTATATATATATTTTTTGCAGAAATTAAGTTAAATTTTTTTTTGTTTTCTTTTGGGCATTGTTGAATAATTTATTTATTTTTTAATTTAAAAAAAATGATGAGGGTGAATGATTTAAAGAGGTAAAAAGAAAATATATCTCATATATAATCTAAATATTTTATGAGAAATATTTGTTAACCATATATAAATTATAATTTGGATTAATTATTATTTCTCCAGAATATTAATTATGATTCATAGAATAATTTTATGATTAAAATCATTCATTTTTTTTTCAAATAAATTAGTTTTTTCAAAACACAAATGAATTTTAATATTGAATAATAAAAGTTTAGTCTCTTTTCTTAAATATTGTTTATTATATTTATGTTAATGTGTACTTTAGTTACTTTTAATAATTAATTATTTCTATAAGTTATATACTCAAAAATATTTTTTTTAAAGTTAAAATACAATAAATATTAATCCATTTTTTTTGTATTTTACTTTAATATTGATTATGTAAAAATATAAATTTATCATAATTTAAAAATATCTTTTTTTAAATATTTTTTATAATATTACTTTAATATTTTTGTTTTTGTAACATTATTAAATTAAATAGAAATATATCTTATTGCTGTATTTCTTCCTAAATAAGAATTTTCAATTATACCAGTATAAATATTATTTAATATTCCAATTTCTTTTTATTTTTGAGTTATTATTTTTTGGTAATATGAATTATTTTTAGATGGATAATTATTAATTAAATCTTCAACCATTTCTTTAAATTTACTATCTTTATTAAATTTATCAATATTATCTTGTATTAATTTTAAATTTTCTTTTAATATGTTTAAAGCATTTTTTGTTGTTTGTAAATTTTGTAGTAAACCATTTTTGATTTCTTTGTAAATCAGTTGCTTTAGTAACTTTTACTAAACATATTCTTTTCGATTCCCATCCTTCAATTATATGATTTTTTTCATTAAATTTTTTAGTATTTTATCAAATTGAAAAGCAGATATAGGTAATTCATTTGAATTTTTCAATTTCAGTTGATAATACTAAATAAATAGGATTTATTACACCAAAATATTGCATTGCTTTAATTATTTCTATATATTTACCATTTGGATTTGTGGTTTTATTTGTTGAAAAAAATTCAACAATATCTAATTTTGGAAATAATTGATTTGCTAAATCTCTTCTTGTATCTATATAATTTATATCTAAATTTATTTTTTCTGGGTCTTGAGATTGATTAAAAAATTCAAATGCCTAAATATTTCTAGTTTAGTTCCAATTTTTTGTCCCATTAATGCACTATATACTTTATTTATTTTATTATTTGAAGTTACTTTCATTCTATTATAAAAATCTGATATTGTTAAAATAACAATTGGACGAATACCAACTAAATATTATAAATATTATATTACCTGTCTCTAATATTGATGTTGAAGAAAACATTTAAATTTTATATGATAATTCATTATACCAAATAAAACATTTTTTTTAATTTAAATATTTGATAATTAATAAATTCCATTTAATTATTGTTATATTTAAATTTTAATTTTGATGAAAAATATATAATATATTAATGATATCTAAATAATTTATATTACATAAGTATTGAGGAAATGTTTAATTTATAAATATATGAAATTATAAATTTAATGTTATAATCAGTTTAAATGTATTATTTTAATTATTTTTAACAGGCTTATAATATTTTTTAATTTTAAAATTAATTTTAAATATTAAATGAAATTCTTTTTATTAATTAAATGAAAATTTAATAAAATAAAATGTTGTTTTTAAATTATATTTTTTTAGATTTTTTATATCATGAATAATCTTTAAAATAAAATTAATAAGTAAATTTTTCTGTGGGGATTGGGCCCAATCCCCAATCCCCAATGTGTTACAAAAATTAATATTTTTTATCAATATTTTAGTAGAAAATTTTTTAAATAAAAAAATTATTGAAGTAAAAAAAAAATTTTTTTCATAGGAAATTAAATTTATTTTTCAAAAAATTTTTTATCCCTTTATTTTTTTAAAAAGATTAATTATTACAGTTATTTTATAATTAAAATATTATATAAAAAATATATAAAAAATGTCAATTATTCAACCAACAATATATATTGATAATGAACCCATAGAAGATATATTCGATGATTATCATATACAATTAAATAATTATTCGGATAAAATATCTTTTAAAATTCAAAATAATTATAATATTTATGAATCAAATTTTAATTTAAAATATCTTCAAAAGTATAAATTATTAAAAAATTGTTCTACAATTGATGAATTGATTGATTTTATTATTGTATTAAATAATAACAAAGAAATAATTATTGAAAAAAATGAAAATTTTTTAAAATTAATTTTGAATTCAACTTTATCTGATTGTCCTAATGTTGAATTAATTATAAATAAAAAAATTATAATATCTTATCAATTAGTTGAAAAATTAAGAAAAGAAATAAAAGAAATTAAAGATGAAAATAATAAATTAAAGAATAGAATTGAATTAATAGAAAATTTCAAAAATGAAATAAATGAAATTAAAGATGAAAATAAAAAGTTAAATAATAGAATTCTTAAAATTAAAAATAATAATAAAAAATTAAAAAATAAAATAAAAATATTAGAAGGATTTCATTTTATTAAAGATAAATATAAAATTCAATTAACAAAATGTAATTTAAAAAATATTAATTCAATTCAACCACATAATAATTTTATTAATTCATTAAGTAGTTTTCCTTCAGGTAATATTATATCCGTTTCTGCTGATAAATCAATTATAATTTATGATATACATTTAAATATTTTACAAAATATTCAAAATGCACATGATCAAGGTATTAATTATGTTGAAGTTAAAGAATTCTATTATTTAACTTTT
>JAEEGK010007018.1_pt1 | contig 26947 bp, 27 predicted proteins | sample 8958771 | NCBI WGS metagenome assembly JAEEGK01 (sample SAMN16246547, study PRJNA631951) | gut metagenome | biome: gut microbiome; feature: rumen; material: SC-attached | host: Bos | place: Iran: Karaj | collected 2018-10 | reverse complement strand
AGCATAAAAACCGCCTTAACTGATAGAGGCGGCTTTTCTTTTTAGATTTAAAAATATCAATCAAATAACCCCACAAGGAATTAAGATCGCTAATAGTAATGCTACTAATCCCCATTCAGAGATTAAGAAGATGTTGCGTGTCTTTGGTTTCATATCTGGAACATAGTTACTAGCTAAGAAGAATGGGATATAGGTAGTAATAAATACTGGGATAACACCCCACCATGGGTAGACCCAAATAAATGAATGGTTAGATGTACCCGCTAGGAAGGATTCGAATAAGGCGAATAATAAGGCCATCTCAATAGCGACCATGAGTTTACAACTAATACCTTTAAACTTGCCTCTAGCAAAGTATCTCTTTGTTCTATCCTGAGGCATCATCTTAAAGGAGATAATACCCGCTAAAGAGAACATCATTGATAATTCCCAAGAAACACCTATCAAAAGAATAAATGTCGTGGAATCATTAGATACTGACCATAATGGATAACCACTAATCTTACCAATAATCGCGTTAGTGATTTCATATAACCAGTGCACACCATATAAGGCTAAGCCAGCTTGTACGGCTGGATAGTTCTTTTTATGGATTTCACTCCAGTAGACATAAAAGACTACGGCTAAGATGAAAATAAAAGTCCAATTGAAGTTTTCTGTACTTCTTACTTTGATGGCGTCCACTAAAGACTTTGAAAGGTCTGAGCCATCACCCCAGAATTTAAACATATATAAGTACCTCTAGATATTATTGTAACAAATAATATTGGGATGTCATCAAAAGAAAAGGGAGTTGTTATTTTCTCCCTTACATTTAATCTTCAATTACTACCCATTTATCCCATTTAGGATCATAGCCCACTTCTACTTCTCTATCCATGTAGTCACTAGCGCAGTGACTGGAATAGTGATGAGTGGTAAATGTATAGGAAGTTGTTATTTTAGTTTCTTCACCGTTAACAATCGCGGTGCCCACTAAAGCGGCGCGATCTCTAACTAAAGCAGAGAAATCAATAGAAGTAAATTTTGTTATTTGGATATGAATAAGTTCAGCGTTTCTATAGTGAATATAAAAGATCAAATAAATAACTGCAGGAATGAGAAGTATAATGCCAAAAACAATAATCACGATTGGTAAAGCGCGTATTTCATGACTGAACGCTAGTACGCCAAACATAAATAATAGCGATATTACATAGATAACAAGCAATATTACCATGATTGTTCCACAGTATGATTGAGCTTCGTTTTTACGTTTCATATTCCATGAATATATTAGTAAAAAAGTTTACATATAATCAATATAAATCGGAAAAATTGAAACAAAGAAAAAGCCCACAGGATTTTTATTCCAGTGGGCCTCTGATAATTTATTCTTTTATTAATTTGATGGTCGCATTAGCGTTACCGTATTGGTCTTCGTTAATCTTAGTGACTTCAAATCTAAAGCCTAAGTTACGTCCATCATCTAACTTACCATCATGGTTATGGAACTGTGATTTATAAGCATTCATAGAGAATGATTCACCTTGTTTAAAGAGTTGGCTATTAGTGATACCCCCTAGTGTGCGGTAATCAATATTAGTGTCATTTCTAATTAAATGTAATAAGTCATAATTACCATCATTAGAAGTGTTGTTATATAGATGTCTACCATTAGAGCCTAACTTAGCGTTAACGTGCCATAATCTAATACCTGGTACTGTCGCATATTTAACCGAGTCTTCAGCGTTTAATCCAGTTGGGGTATAAAGCTCTAATAACATATATTCATCAAAGCCTTGTAATGATTCACTCCAACTTGGAGTTAAAAGAATCATATCACCACTGCTTTGGAAGTCATCAATTGTAATATTAATTTCATTAGATAATGATTCATCATTTCTAGAGAAGACATATGGTTTTGCCCAGCCTAAGTTCATCACACTATAGGCATCATGACCACCGGCATCCGCGGATTGCATATTAAGGATACCCACTGGTTCACTAGTCATTGTCTTATCATAATAATCAGATAAGCCAAAGGCATGACCAATTTCATGAATCGTGGTATCCGCACGTAAACCTTTGACTGAAGATAAATCATCAGCGTTATAGTGTTTAGACGAATTAACACCATCAGTGGTATACATTGAGGCATATGATATCCAAGAGTAATTAGAAACACTTGTTTCATTTCTTAAATTAGTCTTCCTTTGCCAGTTACTACTTCTAGGTTGACCGTTATCTCTAAAGCAGTGATAGTTAGTGCCATAGTATAAGATGACCGAATCAATCTTACCGTCATTATTTTTATCATAATCATTACGTGATTCACTTGGATTCTTAACAAAGTAATCTTTAACAGCGGAGGCCACTAAATCGTCAATCGCGGTATCTTGATAAGCATACGTTGTGGAAGCATAGTTTACTTCATACCAATCAGCGACTTTACCAACGATATTGACTTTGCCGTACGATTCTTCTCGATAGAATGTTTTAAGGCTTCTCCAAGAGACATCTTCATTTTCCCCAAACAAAATAGCGTTTAAGTCTTCGATGATTTGTTCTTTTTGGTTTAAGCCATGTTCATCTTTCTTTTCGATATTGATGAAGTTAGAGGAATCAGTAAACCAAACTGGTATCGCTAATATAGCGGCGTCACCGTTATTATGCATGATCTTATAGCCGTTATTAGACCACATATTGTAGTAGTTTCTTGTGAGACTTTGCTTGCTATATGTTGATGAACTATTAAGTTCCACTAAGTAGGTTTCACTCTTTGTGACATCTTTATAAGTAAATGAGACAGTTACTTTAATAGATGTACTTGTGCGATCAGAAACAGAGATATTAAGATTTGGATGACCGTTAATAGATTCTGGTTCACCCACACTATAGATAGCGTAAATCTTACCGTTTACATATAAGTTATTATCAACATAACTAAAGGCTTTAGCACCACTTGGTACATAGATACCTGTAAGTTCTTTATTGTCTACGACATTGATATAGAAATCTATTGTGTATGTTGTCTCGCCAGTTGAGCGTTTAAAGATATAAGAAACACTAATTTTTGTGGTTCCGACTTTACCTAAAGGCATAACTGCATAAATAGATGAACCATTAATATACTTTTTATCAATTGTAGCGATAGTTGTATCTTCACTAGTAACACTATATGCTTTAGCGTAGGTCGCTAATAAGTTGCCGTTAAAATAAGAAGTTAACGTAATAGGAGTGTTATCACTCTTTTCGATAGTTAATGTAGTGTCTTTATTGATCTTTTCATTATATTGACCATAATAAACCGCTAAGACGTCTTCACTATCTAGTGTTTCTGTGGCAGTTAATGTTAAGTCTTTAAGAACATTCTTATCGTTATCTTTAATCACCGCGTGGAAACGATAATTAGACATCATATTGAACTCATCAACAATTTGGAAATATGAGCCACTTTCATCAAACTTGAAAGCAATCTTATCTTTATAATATTCCGCATCATCATTAATGAAGTCGACGGTATATGGTTCGTTATAATCCTCAAGCTTAACAATTGGTAAATCATAATACTTATTAGCAAGAGGCACAGTGATGTCATAATCAACGTTATAACTATTTGATTTAACCACTACGACATCTTCACTCTTAGAAATAACAGAGACTTGGTATTTATCAATGATGGTGATTTTAATCAGGATGATATCTATTGCAGTAGATGAACCATTCTTCTTAAGTTCAATTTGTAAATAGGCAGTGCCATCAATAGGGGCATCATCATTAATACGGACAGTATTGTTATTAATCGTGCCGTATTCTCCTCCCATAGCCCAGGAATAGATTAATGAGTATTCAGAACTATCACCATTAGCGATCACTGCGTTAAGGGTGATACTACTACCTCTTTTCATCGTGATGAGATAGTTTCTTGTGCTTTCATCATATGTAAAGCCCTCGCTATCAAAAACGATATGAGGATTATTATTTACGGAGCTATTTGAATTTGGTTTAGTGGATGTATCATCATTAGGGTTATTGTTATTAGATGATTCATCGTTACTCTTACTTGTGTAAGTATAAGATTCCCCACCATCAAAGATGTCATTAAATAATGAACAACCAGTTAATAAGAATGGAATAATAGATAAAATTAATAATTTCTTTTTCATAAGATTAATACCTATAAAGTAAAATTATTATACAACGAGTATTGGTAAAACTAATGTTTTATTTTCCAATAGCCAGCCTTTTTGCCACCAACACGCTCTATTTTGTTGTTTTTCACTAGTGAGGCAACAACGTTTTTAATCGTTCTTAAAGAAACGTTGAGTGCTTGAGCAATTTCTTCGAGTTTTATAGATGGATTGGTATTGATTTGATCAATAATTCTGTCTTCTCGAGACATTTCTTGTAGTTCTTGTTTTGGCGATACATGCAAATCTCTATTATGTAATTGATTCTTTTCACCTAGAATCAAATTTCTTAAGAACATAACGATAAATGTCCTGTCTTCATATATACCCTTGCGCAGATGCTTGTAATTAGCTCTCACAAGAGCGTTTCTAAAATACCAAGCGTTTTTGGCAAAAGAATCATTAGTAACGTCATATCCCAAACTACGTAGATATTTAATAGTAAAGACTGCTGTTGTTCTTGTATTTCCTTCTTCAAAAGCATGAATCTGCCAGATGTTGGAAATAAAAATAGCTAAGTGATCAATTATTTCATCAGTGGATAAATGAGCGTAGTTGAATCTTTTTTCGGCATCAAAATCATACTGTAAAGTAGTTTCAATCAATCGATAGTCACTATATAAGACGGAAGCTCCATCTAGAACCCATTCCTTCTTTGTGAAATTATAAGTTCTTAATTTACCAGCGTGAGTAAATACGCCTTCAAATAATTGTTTATGAATAGATATTAATTGCCCGACAGTAAACGAAAAAGAATCGTCAGAAATAATTTTTGCTATTCTAGTGGAAACAATATCAGCTTCTTCAGTTCTATCCTTCTCTTCGGGTCTATTTTTATAATACGAGGTAATCACTTCCTCTAATTCATCAAGAGTAATCTCGCCCCTAATATATTTTTCTGATTCATTAATAAAATATGTCGAGTTTTTTAAACCATCGACATCTTGTAGCCCTATTCCGGTTTCAATGATGTATTTATTCGAATATTTATTTTCCATAAGAAAATGATATCACAGATATTTTAAAGTGCAATTTTAAAGTGCAATTATGTGAGTTTTGCACTTAAAAAGGTGAATAAAAAGAAAAACACTTTTATAAAAGTGTCTAATCAAAGTTTAAAGTGCAATTTTAAAGTGCAACACATTATTTTTGTGCTGACCACTACTTATCAAGTTTACTTTTAAGATCGTTAATTCTTCTTTTAAGTTCTTTTTTGAATTCTTCAAATCTAAGATTTTGTAATTCTTTGAACTGTTTAAGTTTCGTGGCCAAATGGATGGAATAAGCAAAGTCCACAATCATCGCTCCAATAACAGCGCCTATGAAATAAGTATAGATAAGGTTCTCGCTAATCCAAGAAATGCCTAACACTAGTACTGGATTAAGCAAGAAATAATATAAAGAACCCACCACTAACCAAATAAGGGAAAAGGATGGACAAATAATGCCCATAATATTGCCTTTACGGTTTGAATAGTCCCATAACTTAACGCCACACCCTTTAATAAAGATTAAGCCCGCAATAAATTCAATGAGGGTCATGCCCACACCAATGATGATGATTCTGATAATAATGTCCACTACTTGGTTATCAATTTTTAATGGGATATTACTAACTGCATAAAGCACCGCCACACCAAAACCGTAGATTGGTAAATATGGACCAGTTAAAAAACCAGGGTTCATCCATTTCTTTTGTGAAACAAACCTTCTAAACAATAGTTCAATAGCCCAACCGAGTAATGAACCAATAACAAATAGCGTAGAGACAATTACTAGATATTTCATGAGACACCTCCAACAGTTTAATCGTTTGTCGTTGTTCAATAAAACGCTTATGATGGCGCGAACAAAATGTTAGAAAGAATGCCAATGTCATTATAGTAGATTTTTATAAGATTTTTAGTGGCGCTTTCTTTTAAACATAGTTTATTCCTTTGAAAAACCGGGTTTTCCAATACTTTTTTTGCCGAAAATACCGGGTTTTCCAATACTTTGCTTTTTTCTACAAAAATAACATTGCAATATCGATACGATAATTAAGGACTTTGTAACTAATTCGCGGTTATCACTCGCGCATCAACGACAGCGTATCTAGAATTAATGGTATATTCGACTTCACGGAATTGGACGACATATAAGCCACCATTCCTTCTGACCTTTGAATAACGTCTAAAGGAAGTTAAAGCGTACTCCACTTCTGAGATGATTTCGGTTTTGTATAAACCGGTAGCATCTTTAAGACGTAGCGCAGTTTCGTCATCAAACACATGAAGTTCCTTAATATGTTTCAGTAATAGTTGTTTAGGAGCATCAATCCAATATCTTTCAGTTTCTTCCCCGTCTTCATCTATCACGGTGTTTTTATATATACCCCCGTTAGCGAGTATTGCTTTCTTAGAAGGGATATTGTTTTTATTCACACACACCAAGACTTTATTAATACCTAAGTTAACACATTCTTCTAGCGCTAGCTGGATGATACGCTTACCATAGCCTTTGCCTCTTTCACTAGGTCTAATACCATCCCCAATATGTCCACCTGTTTTTAATAGTCTTCTATTGAGTCTATGTCTAATATCCACTGCGCCTAGTAATTTATTTCTAGACTTGTCATATAAGAAAAACACTGAGTTAGGTACCCAACCATTTTTAGGTTTATCACTACTAAGATTTTCTAAATAATAATCAAAATCCTCATAGCTATCCTTAAATATAGCGTATGGGGAACGATCAGTATTATTTTGTTCTTGATCAAGTTTCCACTCATCGATCATTTCAATGAGTTGGTTTTTGTATTCTTTGGTGAGTTTGATTAATTTGACTGACATATATTTAACTGCCCATTATTCAATTTCATTTATCATACTATAAAACCTGGGTTCGCAGTTGGTGAAATCTACCATCTTGGTCATAAACAATACCTCTTCGTTAGTTTTTTCCACTCACTTTCCCTTAGCGTATGATGAGTGACTTCTTTCTTGCCTTGTGAATCAATCGCATCAGCTACGTTCATATAAAGACCATAGTCATTAAGGATGTCGGCTTTTTCTGCTTTATCAACAAGATCCTGCATAGTTTTAGACAAAGAAAAATCAATCTCGATATCGCAATTTATAAAACGATATTTATGGTTACTGTAAATGTCTTTAATAATCAAAGATGAAATGTACTTAGTGATGTTATCCACTTCACTAAGCTTATTCAAAAGGAGTTTATCGTCCTTTCTAATCCTGATCTTTAATTCCTTATAGTTATTTTTAATAAAACTATTGATGTATTTCTGCTGATTAAACATTTTTTACCTCACATCATCATATTATCGCATTTGGGGGCAAATGTTGATATAAAATTATATATGAAGCAAAAACAATGATATAATCAAGCAAAAAAGTTGATTAAATTACAAATAAAGAGAGACCAAACATGATGATTAATGTGATAGCTAAGGTGATATAGAAAAGGAATGACCCTAAAGCTACCCATGAAAAGATAAACGCTATCTTTTTAAAAGATGCTTCAATACCTTCTAAATCTCTTAATCTATTAAGCTTCACTAAAGAGATAATGGCAAAGATTACAGGCGCGATAACGGTGGCAAAATAGATTAAAGCATTAAGCATTGGATGGGCATTAATATAAAAAATTGAAAAGCGTTCTAGAAGAACAATAGTTAAATAAGTAGAGATGCCACTTAACGCGGCAATAGAGAAACCAAAGGCAGTTCTTAAATTAGAATTTTTCATAATTAAATAGCAATTGCTCCAATAGCGACGCCCACAAGAAGGGCAACGAAGAATAATATTGAACATCCAACGATGGTAATAATTGATAAGACTTTAGTGATTATTCTAAACACTCTATCCTTTCTATCAACAGGTACGGCATTTTTAATGTAATTTAAAGCGACAATTGATAAAACGAAAGGTGTGACAACAAGGACTAATAGAAATGATAAAAGAACAAGAGCGTTACTGCTCAAAAAATAATTGCGTAAATATTGCTCCGCTAAATAAGCAATAAAGAAAGTATCAAATGCTGCATCAGCGCATATGGCAAGGATAAAACCTGTTTTGATTCTGTTACTACTATCGTTCATAAAACTATAACCCCAAAATAAGAACTATTGCGTATAAAGCAAAAAGACCAATAAGTATTGAACATCCACCGACCAAAGCAAGTCCTGAAATAGCGAGTATCTTGCTCCATAACTTATATTTTTTTGCTTCTGGTTCAACGTCTCTGCTTCTAATAAGAATTAAAGAAATAATACATAATGCTATCGCTACTGAGGAAAGAAAAGAAAATAGATAATAATTCATTGAAAAAGAACTATTGATACTATCTTCTCCAATACTAAGATATTGCAAATAAGTAGATACCCAATATATAACTGGGCACCACGCTAAAATATGGCCAATAATGGATAAAGTAAATCCGGTTTTTAATTTGGGAGTCATAGGGAGTACCTCTCGTTAATTAGACAAAGATAATTAATGAAACTGCTATTCTTTCTTGGCCTTTAGTTTTCCTTTAATAATTGTTTCATCCACTAATGGGGTTAATGGAGCGACAATTAATTCAACAAGTAATAAATATAAATGAATCATTGCATGATGTTCAGTTGGTTCAATAATTAACATCACAGAGAAAACAATAATAACCAAAGATTCAACACCACTTAGTATCTTCGCTGGTAATGTTTGTAACTCTGATAAGATTTCTTCCACTTCATGAGTTTCACGTAACAATGACCAAGTGGCCCATATAATACATGTCCCCTCATAAGAGATATTAACAATAACGAGTAATAAGCCTAGTAATAATTCAATGAAACCTAAATAGACTTTATTTTGATGGAAAAAATGATGTCTAGAGAAGATGAGTTCAAATAACACTTCTTCTAAAGCGTACATAATCATTAAGCCACCGATGAAGTATTTAAGGTGTTCAATTAATGGATCTTTGAAAATCAAAATTAAAACCGCTAAGGTGAAATAAATAGCGAGTTTAATGTAGTTATATCTAATATGGAAGATTGTTCTCTGTTTCATAGTAACTAATATACAAGTTTTTATTTGCTTAGCATACTAGAAACAAGTTTCTCATATTCAAAACACTGGTTTTTGTCAAAACCTTCTGGAACATATAAGTTATTTAATAATTGATTGTTATTAAATGTATGCACAAATGTTAACGCGGCAATATATCTGCCTTCATCGTTAAGATGGAAACCGTCTTTATGGAACTTAGAACCATATTTCTTAATCGCTTCATAAATTGCATCCCCACTTCTAATGACCACTTTGATGTTTAAGTCTTGTTGGACATACTCATATGTCTTACAAATACTTTCATACATTTCTTCACTGTTAAAGTGGTACCATTTGAAGTTTTCATTATCAAACTTACTTTCATATGGCCAGGTTTTATGTAATACCAGGGTCGCTTCTTTTTGATATTTCCTGACATAATCAACGAGCTCATTAATATATGGATAGAAGGTATCTTTTAAGCCAGAAAAGACACTGACTTGTTGCATAGTGATATAGTCCCACTTCTTCATTTCTAAAGCTTCTTTTAAGGAGATATATTTACCAGTGGATTCACCGTTAATAAACCATTCATATGGAGCTTCATTATTTTTAAAGAATTTCACATGGCTTTCTAAAGAACAACCACCGACATAAAGGACACCTAATTCAATAACAGTGTCTCCCCCTAAGGATAAGTCATGAGTATATCTAGCAGCGTCCACGCTGAAGGAATTACCAATCATTAAGATATTAATTGTTTTCATAAGTTCTTCATCCATTCATTTATTAACTCAATCACAGGATATTCATTGTCTTTATCTAGTTCACTACTACCTTGACAGTGATATCCCTCTAAGACTTCTAATTTCACTTTTAAATTTTTATTAAGCGCTCTTAGCTCATTAACTAGTGTCTTATTTTGTTTTAATCTATTTTCTAAGTCGTTAGTGTAACTAACTAATAAGAGTGACTTAAAGCTAGTGTCTTTACTTACATAGTATAAAGGCGCTGTTTCATCAATTAGTTCTAATTTAGGATTTAAGCCTTTTTCAATTTCTAAGATATGGAAGTGCGCGGTTGGTTGACCTGATTCACTAATATAAGTCAGGATATCGTTATTATCTATACCCACTTCTTTTAAATATTCTCTATTTAAGCAAAGCATTAGAGTTAAATATGCCCCTGCGGATTGCCCACTTATAATAAAGCCTTTAGATTTACCGTGCTTAGATATGTTACTAACGACATACTTAACCGCTTGAGCGGCATTCCTTATAAAACTAGGGAATCTATGATCCGGTAATAATGAATAGTTCGCTGTGGCAACAGCGTAACCATTATTAACTAAGTGTTCACAGTATTTATGTGTATCGCCTTTATCACCCTCTACTAGACCACCACCATGAAAATGGATAAAAGTATAAAACTCTTCCTTATTTGGAAGAAATAAGTCCATATATAGGTCCTTATAATAATTTATATTTTTAACCGCTTTCATAATAATCTAGCTTTAATATCTTCGATGACCTTTTTATTACGTGGAGATAATTTACCGTTAATACTATTAATATCTAAAAATAAGAGTTCTTTCACTTCTTCTTTTTGAGGTTTTAGCTCTCCATGATATTTTTTACATACATAAAATGTATCAACGCCGTATATGACGTCTTTATTAAAATAAGTGTATTTAGTGAGGGGTCCACTATAAACGTCAAAAAGCTCTAATTCATCAGCGATGAGTCCTGTTTCTTCATATAGTTCTCTTTTCGCTGTTTCTTTAACTTCTTCATTTATATCTACTGAACCACCAGGGAAATCTAAATAACCATCATCCGCGCGTACTTCAAAAAGAACTTTGCCTTCTTCGTTAAATAAAATGACCACTGCGTGAGGTATTAACATTGGCTCATGACCAATGAGTTTTCTAATTTGTTTAATATAGTCGTCACTCATATCTATCTAACTGTCGAAACAATCACAACACCTTTACCCCTAATAACGCATTCCTTTTGATAAGGGAGATAGAAAGTATCGTATTGACGATATGGAAGATCGTTAACTGTGCCTTCACCTTCTAAGAATGTAAATGATAAGAACGATTCTGAAGCGGATAACTTCACTACTTTATCAAACTCAATTCTTTTCACAGTGAAATACTTATTATCAGCGAGTAATTCATCATTAGATTTACTAGGCTCATACTTATGATAATCGATGACGTCTAGAGCTTTTTTAATATGTAGTTCTCTTGGCTTACCATCTTTATCCACACGGTTATAGTCATATAAACGATATGTTAAATTGGAGTTTTGTTGGATTTCAATTAATCTAACACCTTTACCAATCGCATGGATTGTTCCTGGTTTAATGACATATGTTTCTCCAGGTTTAACTTGATAGAAGTTTAAATATTCTAAAATATTACCTTCTTTTAAGGCTTTTTCTATTTCTTCTTTTGTGTAGTCTTTATTTAAACCAACATAAAGACCACTACCTTCATCCGCGGAGATAATATGCCACATCTCACTTTTACCAAAGGAGTTTTCATATTTTAAAGCGTAGTCATCACTTGGATGGACTTGAACTGATAAGTTATCTTTCGCATCAATTAATTTAATTAATAATGGGAAATATGGAAACTTATCCATCACTGGACCAATATCTTCTTTAGTGATAACTTCACAAAGTGGCTTACCTAAATATCGACCAGAAGCAATAATACTAGGAGCATCTTCTCTCATAGAGAGTTCCCAGCATTCACTGACACGGTCAAAAACAATACCCTTACTAAACTGTTTAAAATAGGTACCACCCCAAATGTAATCTTTTATGGCTGGGACTAACTTCACTAATTCCATAACTATTTCATAAAGCCCTCAAATAAGGCTTTTAATTCATCTAATCTCTTTTGACCATTAGCGAAGATATATATCTTGAGCTTAGGTTCAGTACCACTTGGTCTAATTGTTATAGTGGCGTTATCTTTTAAGAAGAACTTCACCACATCACTCTTAGGTAAGTTAGTGTCTTCTTTTCTATCGTTATAGAAGATATAACCAAGTTTATAATCACCAATATGATCAATACCTTGGATTTTTTCTTTAACTTCTTCACTTCTAAACATACTCATTAAGTCTTGAATATGTTGCATACCAGTAACACCTGGGAATTCATAAGTTAATAAGGCAGTCTTAAAATCACCATATTTAGCGTATAGCTCATTAAGTCTATCGACGAGTGTCTTACCTTGTTTCTTTAAGTGATTAGCGACTTCACATATTAATAACACCGCATTCACTGCGTCTTTATCTCTAATATCAGTGTTAGATAAGTAACCACATGATTCTTCAAAACCAAATAAATAGTCATTTAAGCGGTCTTTTTGTTCAAGATAAAGTATTTGTTCACCAATATACTTAAAGCCCGTTAAAACCTCTTTAACAGTGACTTTATAGTCATTAGCCATAAGGGTAGCCATATCACTACTAACGATTGTTTTAACTAGGACTGGATAATCGCTTAATTTACCTTGTTCTTTCTTCGCGTGATATATCGCGTCAAAAAGCACTAAACCAACTTCATTACCCGTTAAGATATGTGGTCCTTCTTTAGTGTTAACGACCACACCACATCTATCACTATCAGGATCAGTGGCCACGAGTATATCCGCTTTTTCTTTTTCTAATTTATCAATACCTAGTTTTAAAGCTTCATGGATTTCTGGATTAGGATATGGACAAGTTGGGAAATTACCATCAGGCATTTCTTGTTCTTTAACAACTTGTACATCATTAAAACCATCTTCTTTTAAGATTGTAGTGACACATTTACGACCCGCTCCATTAAGTGGGGTATAAATGATTTTGATATTTCTATCTTCGTTATAGATTGATTGCTTTTTATTACTATTGATGAACGCTCTAAAGCAGTCATCACCAATTAAGTTAATTTGTTTAGCTTTAACTAATGCATCAAAGTCACCGACTTTAACATCTTTAAAGGTATCTAAAACAATGATTTCTTGATAAATCCCATTAGCGAGTTCATCAGTGCACTGACAACCATCATTACCATAAGCCTTATAACCGTTATAAACCTTTGGGTTATGAGAAGCAGTGACTACGACACCCGCTTGACACTTAAAGTATCGAGTCGCAAATGATAATGCTGGAGTGGGCATTAACTCTTTATAGAGATAGACTTTGATATTATTAGCCGCTAATACACTAGCAGTCTCTTTAGCAAATTCATCACTATGGTTACGGCTATCATAAGCAATAGCGACACTTGGGTTTTGATATTTTTTGTTTAAGAAATTGGCTAAACCTTGGCTGGCTCTTCTAATGACGAAGCGGTTCATTCTATTCGTGCCCACTTCCATCACACCACGTAAGCCACCTGTACCAAAGGTTAAGTCTTTATAGAAACGGTCTTTAATCGCTTCTTCATTATCTTTAATGGAAAGGAGTTCTTCCTTTTCACTCTTATTAAGAAGATCACTATTAAGCCATTCTTGATATGTTGCTAAATAATCTTTCATAAATTAAGATTTTTCCTTTTCTATGATTATATTAATCAATACGTTTTAAAGTAAATGCATCTTTTGGTACATATAAGTAGAATTTAGGTAACTTATAGACCGAGAAGTTATTATCCACGACGAAGGAGCAATACTTTTCAAAGTTACCAACTTGCACATAAGTTAATAATTTATTACCTAAGATATCTTCATCATAAGCCATAGCGGGGATAACATTCTTAGGATTTTCCATTTTTGGATTAGCTAACTTACCCTCAGTGTCTTTTTTAATCATCTTCGCTGGGAAGAGAGGCATTAACTTATCTTGTTTAAATTTAATTTTGTATTTACCTGGTCTAATGCCCATATCTGGATAAGATAATGTCGCACAACCAATATTAATAACGGTATTGCCATTTTTGTCCACGCCGACATCTGCTCTACCAACGTTTGGATAAACGACTTCACGAGAATTAAGTTTGTTATGTTCTTGGTCATACATGTTAATTCTAGCGTATGGGAAATAGAGATTAACTTCTTCCCCTAATTTCACTTTTTCACCGTTTTTAACTTTAATCGCTCTATAGCCATCCACACCTTTAATGGAGAAGTAGACCGCTTGATAATCAGTCTTTTGTTCCACGAATTCAAATTTAGCTTTCACTAATAAGGAATTTGGTAATTCTTCTAAAGAGATATAGTCTGGTCTAATGCCTAAACGGATATCGTTATTAAAGGCATTATCTAATAGATGTGACATATATTCAGGTTCTAAGACCATTTCTTGTTCACCAATCTTAATAACGTTATCAGTAATTCTCACTGGGATTTCATCTTCATGTGGGATACCCATAATAGCTTTATGTGTAACAGCGTCAAATAAGTAGGCATGATTCATATCAAAATCCACTTTGAGTTGTTCGTTAGCGTGTAACCCACTGTTGAATGGGGTTTTAATAATGAATTGCTCTTTTCTACCTTCCATCTTTGTGTAGACGATTGTTTCATCACCTAAGTGTTCCACAACATCGACATAGACATCTAATTCACCTTTATTATTTGGTTTAACATGTTCTGGTCTAATGCCTAATAAGACTTTCTTACCAATATAAGCTTTATCAGCAAGTTGTTTAGCTTTGATATCTGGGAAAGCCACTACCATGTTATCAACACCATTTAATTTGGCTTTAAGAGTATCGCCATCCATAAATAATTCAGCGTCAACGATATTCATTTGAGGAGAACCTAAGAATGTCGCGACAAATAAATTACATGGATCTTCAAATAAGGTAATTGGGGTATCAGCTTGTTGAATGAAGCCATCCTTCATAACCACAATACGACTACCCATGGTCATCGCTTCTGTTTGGTCATGGGTAACATAGATAAATGTTGTTTCTAACTTTTCATGAAGTTTAGTAATTTCACTACGCATGGAAACACGTAACTTAGCGTCTAAGTTTGATAAAGGTTCATCTAAAAGGAAGACTTTTGGTTGACGGACAATTGTTCTACCTAAAGCGACACGTTGTCTTTGACCACCGGATAACGCTTTTGGTTTTCTAGAAAGTAATTCAGAGATTTCTAAGATTTCCGCCGCGGCTCTAACTCGTTTATCGATTTCTTCTTTAGGAGTGTGTCTAAGTTTTAAACCAAAGGCCATATTGTCATAAACAGTCATATGTGGATATAAAGCATAGCTTTGGAAAACCATTGCGATATCTCTATTCTTTGGTTCCACTTCATTCATTAGTTCGCCGTCTATGTAAAGTTGACCAGCGGTAATTTCTTCTAAACCCGCGATCATTCTTAACGTTGTGGATTTACCACATCCAGAAGGACCGACGAAAACAACGAATTCTTTGTCTTTAATTTCTAAGTCAAAGTCGTTAACCGCGCGAACTCCACCATCGTAAACTTTATAAACGTGTCTAAGTGTTACATCTGCCATAAATTAGGCCTCCTTGTCGTCTTGACTAACTTTATACAAACCCTTGTTAACCATGTCAGGGTAATGTTCTTGATTAATATATTTATCAAATGCTGCGTGACTCACTAGTGTGTATAAAACAATGACCACACTGTTGAAAACAGCAAATAGTAATAATCCAATTGTTAAGGTGAGGAAGTTAAATAAGCTAAGAGTGAATACCACTCCTGTAGAAAGTAAATAGATGACAAATACTTTCCAATTTAATAATCCTAAAAATGAGAAGGAGTTTTTAAGAGTGACTCCAAAGGAGTTCTCATAATAAACGCCTTGTGTAAAGTTAATAGCCACTACCATGCCAAATACTAAGAAAAGGACAATAAGGGCACCAATACCGATACCACGCACTACTGGGTGTACATCAGCGTGTATGACTAAGAAAGCGCCACCAACGACTAAGCCAAACAAAACTAAGCCAAAGATAAAGCCATTAATTAAAGCGTGTTTCCAGTTCTCTTTAATGCCTTTAAAGAAATCACTCGCTAAAGAGATACCTTCTTGCCACACTAACTTTTTAGCGACATAGAAGCCTCCCGCTAAACCGATAAAGCCAATCATCATGCATGGAAGCATAATGAGCATGCTATAAAAGATTAAAGAGAATAAGTATTCACTCTTCTCCGCGGAGATAGCCATCGCTTCCACGAAATTGAAATATAAAAGATCAACGGCCAATGGGATAAAGAACATGAAAACATAGCAAGATAACGCAAAGAGGGTCATCTTACGGTTTCTAAGTAAGTCGAAAAACACTTCTTTCCTTGTTCTAGGAAGAGATTGCTTAACATCTTGATCGGTAATGTGTTTTTCTGCTTTTTTCATTACATACCCCATTTTTTAGTTAGTTGTAAGGCTAGGTCATGATCCTTATTTGGTTTATTCGCGTATTCACCAATATTTTGTGAACCACCATTAAGGAACATGTAGCAATCTTCATCAGGTAAGTTCATATATAACTTAACTAATTCTTTGTTGATTTTGATACCGTAGTTAACTTCTTTTTGCTTATAGAGGGTATAACCACTATAGAAGGAAGTGATTAATTCATCCTTTAAATCTAAAGCGAAGTAACCAATATCGAGATTATCTAATTTAGATGTTGGGATGATGAGGATATCCGCGGAGTTATAGCCTGGTATCGTGAGCTTAGCGTTATATTGCTTGTCATTGATATTCGCGGATATGGTTGTCACATCTTTTAACTCTTTATCTTTGTAAGTTTCTAATAAATCTTTCTTTAGTGATTTGGAATCACTCACTTCACCAGAGACAAAGATTGTTAATGTCTTATAAGCGGGTAACTTATGGACCACTGAGAAGATAAATGATAATAGAAGTCCAATGATAATTGCGCTTACTAGATAGGCTGGCCAAGCATATCTCATATTTGTTTTAATGCGGGCTTTTTTAAGTTCTGTCATAAGTGACGCTCCGCCTTCACTAAGATTCTGCTATAAGTAACAGTGGATAACTTATCACCATCTTGATAGCCAAGGTCTTTATTCACTGTGTAGATGACTTTATCTACTTTTTCTAAGCCATTTATAACAGTGATATGAACTGGATAAGCATATAGGCCGTTTATGTATGTCAGTTCATTAATTTGTTCTTTAAATATCACTTCATCATTTTCTTTAAGTCCACTTTCGTAGCCTTTATAGAAACGATATTCTCCATAAACATCATCATAGATGTTATAGAAGAAGTAGATAGCAAACCAAGTAAATGAAATGGTGATAATTATCGATATGATGAGGTTTACTAGATAGTTCTCATTAGCGAGCACTACTAGAAGGACGTCAGCGATAAGTACCGCGCTGAATAATAGGGAGAATAGTAAAGAGAGTCTAAACAAGCTTTTCTTCGCGGCTTGATATCCTTTACTGACGTCCATCTGATAGTTCATAAATTATTTGTTTTCTAATCCTTTAACGATTGATTGTTTAATGATGTCACCCCAGACAACATAACCATAATAGGAAAGATGTAAGCCATCAGTTCTAAAATAGGCAGCGTTAGGTTCACCATTTTCTTTCAAAAGAGCGGTACCTGGATTAATTAATGTTAACCAAGCATTGTTCTTTTGATATTCCACGACATTCGCGTTTACCGCATTAATGGTGTCAAAGTATCCTTTAAAACCTGGAATGAGGTTCATCATGATATATTGCACCTTAGTGTCTGGTAAAGCAGCGTGGGTGTGATCAAAGAAGTTCTTTAAGTTATTCCAAATGGTTGAGGCATCTTGTTTTGAATTAATAACGTTATTAATACCAACATAATAGACCACCATTTTTGGTTTATATGGGAACACTAATCTTTGATTAAGCTTATTGTCCCATTCTTCAATTGTGGTACCACCAATGCCATGATTATAACTCACAATTGGTTCTAAGTCTTCTTTAGAAGATTCCCAGAACTCAATACTAGAGGAACCCGCTAACATGACGTGATGGCTTTCTTCTTCTAAGGCTTTAGCCTCATACTTTTTAGCTTTTGATTCATAGTTAGTGTTATCCATCTTTAAGTTAATGGAATCATCTTTAACAGTGATGTTTCTCACTTCACCATCACATGTGAGAGTAATCTTATTATCCGCATATGTTGCGGTAATTGTTTTACTAGCTTTAGCGCGATATTCCATAAATGGGAGAACATTATCTTTATTAGCTTCTAATTTCATTAATGCAGCGGTTGGAAGATTAACCACGTTATTAGTGACCTTAAAGTACATAATGCTATCTAATTCATAATTAGTAGAGGCACTTTCAGGAAGCACTGTACTTGGAGGATTATAAGCTGGTTCACTGCCTTGATCTTCAGTAGCAATACCCCACTTAGCGAATAATCTTAAGTTTCCTGTAACTTTGTCATTAGCGAAGTCCCAAGCTTTAAGGCATTCAGTTTCTAAATACCAACCTTGGAATTCATATCTCGCTCTAGTAGGATCTTCTGGTTTAGTAATTAAGCCACCTTCAAAAGCTTCAACACTCTTGTAGAGTAAGTTATTACCTCTACCCTTAGTGCCGTTACTTAATGTGAATTCTTCTCTTAAGTAGTTATTAAAGAAGTCAACTTGATATGTATGTGCTTGTGGCTCTGTGGCAAATACTGCGTGTGCAGCACCAATCGCCACGACGGAACATAACGCTAAACCAATAATTGGTAATAAATATTTTTTAGACATGACATTCCTCCTTTAAGTATTTAAGAAGTTCTTCTTCATTAACTGTGGCTAAACAGATGACTTTATCACCCGCACCATAGTAGATGTAGAGAGTGCCATTATGTGGCACCACTGCGGTTGGGAAAACGCAGCCATTATAGTAGCCATTTGTTTCATATTCTTCTTCTGGTTCCATTAAGAAATCTTTTGTTCTAGCGATAATCTTATATGGATTATTTAAATCTAAGAGAATTGCGCCCACTCGATAGGCATCATCTTTAGAAGAGACACCATGATAGAGGACTAACCAGCCATCTTTGGTTTTAATTGGAGGGGTACCCGCACCAATCTTCTTATCTTCCCAATCTGTTTCACCTTGCATTAATAAGGTGTAATTGTCCCAGTGTAATAAGTCATCACTTTCACTTAACCAGATGGCAGGATTCTTATTAGGATAGCCTTCCCCACATCTTTCCATCGCTCTAGAAAGCATATAGAACTTACCGTTAATGGTTTCTGGGAAGATGATGACATCTCTATCATCAAAATGGCTATCAGTAATAGGTCCTAATTTCTTCCAGTTCTTTAAGTCTTTAGAAATGGCTAAATGTGTGAGAGTGTTGTTATACACTAAAACTTTTGGACCATATTCTGGTTGGAAACCAAAATATTCTTTATCTTCTCTCCAATATTGACCTGGAGGGAATGGACGGGAGGCATATGTTCAGTAGAAATACTCTCCCATCTTAACTAGACGTGGATCTTCACAACCCCCGGCATCTAAGCCGTTAGGGTCACCACTTAAGAGTGTTTTATCACTCATACGTGTGAAGTTAATACCATCTTTACTAGTGGCTAATCCTAAATGGATAAGATGTGTTTTATCATTACCCGCGGCTCTATAAACCATATAGAAAGTTTTATCTTCTTCGTTATAGATAGCCGCTGGGTTAAGAACACATAATTCTTCCCATTGGTTTTTAGGATTTGGTTTTAAAATTGGATTATTTTGATATTTAGTAAATTTCATGATGGTCACCTCTAGTCGATTGCTGTTCTTGTGTTAGTGGTATAGCCGATATTCTTAAGGAGTCTTAAGTTATCAACATAAATATCACTACTTGTGTAATCGTTATTGACGATACCGAATGACACGGATTCGATGTTCTTAGCGTAGTTAGCGGAAATAGTCTTGCTACTACCGTTAACATCTTTAAAGAGTTCGAAACCAATTTCGTAATGTGTCCAAACGGTTGGAAGATTACTTAAAGTCACTCTCATCTTCATTAAGGTTGTGCCACTTCTCCAGTTGAGGTTTAAGTAGACTGTAGCCTTACCATCACCCTTAATATCAATTGAGAAACCTTTCGCTGTAATAGTATTAGCGAATTGTGTCGCTCTTGAGTATGAAACAGATTCATAACTCTTATAGTGCATTCTTAATGATTTAGCACCACCTTGAGAGGATACATCAGTGGCTAATGCCATTTCGTTATAATCTCTCGCAGTCGTATAGCTCCAGTTTTCAAAGATGCTTTGGTCATTCGCGTAGCCTTCCATTGTTTCAATGGTAATTCTATTTGGATTATCAGTATCTTCTTTAATCGTGCCACTGATTTCTTCAATTGAAGAGGCAGTCGCATTAACAAAGTAGATTTCATCTAAGTAGACTGGGTTAGCAATCGCATATGTTGGATGATGATTACCTTGTTGATCGTAATATAAGTATTTGAAACCAAACGCCATATGGATGATATGGTTCACATTAAGTGGATTTGGTTCATCAAATAAGGTATCACCGTTATTTAAGGTAAAGTCATCAAACTTAATGGTGTATTTATGCCATTCTTTTTCGACTTTATCGATGACATATCTATACCATTCACCAGTATCCATGGTTAATTGAATGGTCATTTCAGCGGCGATATTCTTTTCATCAAGATAGGCTACTGCTGGATCATCAAATTTCACAGAGGCATCTTTAAGCCAAATAGAGAAGGCATTCTTATCTGCGTTAACACCCTTAGTGTCTAACATGATTTGATATGTCGCCATTTCCATATCGGCTTTATAGTCGAATTCCGCACAATATGTATTACTTGTACCACCAGCTTTATGGATGGTATCAAGTTTCATAGCTTCGTCTTTATTAACGACACTTTGATCCCAGTAGTAATACATTTCGGTATAAACACTGTAATCATTAAAGTTATCAATACAGCCATCATTTGAGACGACACGGGTACGACTTTCGACAATGTCATCAATCTTGATAACTTCTAAATCTTTAATGGCTAAGCTACCAGTCGCATAGTTATCTGCTAAACCGATATTGAACTTCTGGATGTAATAGAACTGTTTCGCTCCATCACCTGTCATATAATCGGTTCTTTGGAAAGCTTTTAAAGGAATAACTAATTCTTTATAGTCATCCTTAGTTAAATAGTTGAATGATAGTTTAAACTGCCATCTATCGTTATCTTCTTCTAAGATACGGAAATAGAACATCGCGTTAGCGGAAGCTCCCGTATATTTAACTTTCATTCTGACTGCATCACCTTGGATGAAGTATTTATAAACGTTAACGTTTTGGAAACCATAACCAGAGAAACCATTTGGATTTGTTTCAGCGTTTTTGGCTTTGAAGTTAAGTGTTAATTCTGTGCCATCTTCAGAAATGACCATATCGTTTCTAAAGTCAAAGTTTTCATATGTCCAATCTTTTGGATCAGTACTTCTGAAGTCCATCTTATCCATGAACATACCTTTATAGTCATCATATTTAACCGCTTTGATGTTAGAGAATAAGCAAATACCATCACCGAATGTTCTTTCAAAGACGATTTCAAAGTATCTAATATGTTGCCAGTCAAATTTTCTATTAAAGATATTTGTGCCAGCAGTTCTTAGTTCAAAGTCTTCATAACGCATTAAGATTGTTTGTTTCGCGTTATTAGAGATTTGTACTTGTTTATGCCAGTATTCTCCATCATAGTCCAAGACACGGACTAAAACAGAGGCATCATGACCAGAATAATAGAAATTGAAATAGAAAGAGTCAGTACCGTATAATTCACGGTCTTCACTCTTAGTAATAACAATCCAACCATCACTACTTGGTTTACCTTGTAATGTATGTTCTTTATCAAAGACGATGGCTAATGAGTCATTACCTGTACCAAAGAAGTCGCTTCTATCAATCTTGATATCAGCATAGCTACCTTCTTTATGTAAGACCCAATCTTGTTCGTCTTCAATCTTAATTGGAATTTCATCAATATGTGGAGAAGTGACATAGAAATTACCCACTGGGGATTTCTTTGTGTGATCAGCGTTAACCGCGGTCACTCTCCAGTAATAAAGAATATCTTTTTTAGGAAGATTAAAGTTAAGCGCGTATTGATTACTCGCTAAGTTGCTTTCTTTAACGTAGACTTCATCAGCGTCATCGTTAACGAATGAGGCTGTACTAGCGATTTCGATTTGATAATTATCCGCGTTACTAGCTTCTTGCCATGTGAATGTAAAGCCTGTATCGGTTACAAAACCGTTTTCAGGACCTGTTAAATTAAAGTCACCAATTTCACCTGTCTTTGTGGTTCTTTGGATGCTTTCTTGATTATAACTAGCGGTGTCTTTATTATTTTGACCACAGCCAATAAGCATGAATGGTAAGAGCAATAAGCCTAAGAATCTTTTTTTCATAGTCTATAGCTCCTTAGATGAGAGGATGACCATGGAGTTTTGAGGAATAGTCATTTCGATTTCATCTTTTAAAGATAAATCTAAAACTTGGTTTTCCTTCACAAAGCCGTCTTCACCAATCTTTAAATCACTTTCGTTATAGATGTAGACATAAATCTTATTTGGTGTAGTCGCATTAGCGAGGAATTCTTCCGCTACTCTAAATTTCTTAGTAACTGGCATCATACCTCTATTAATAGCGACAATACCCGCGTAAGTATTATCTTCACCTACGACACCCATACTTCTAAATGTGTTATCAACTTCTGGGTCATTAGCCGGGTTATCAATAATCTTGCTACCTTTTCTCATTAAGTTAGTGAGAAGGACACTACTGTGGTACCAAGGTCTTAATCTTTGCTTCATTGCACTATCGGTAGATAAGGAAGAGAACATGCCCCAACCTTTAGATGTCATTGTGCCATCTGAGTTATACATAAAGTGCATGCCGTCATCAAAGTCCCAGTAAACAATGGAGTTAACGCCCGCGATAGCGCATTGTAAGGTGTAGTCCGCCATTCTAAGACCATATGAATAGTTAGCGATATAAGCGTTACTATCTGTTTCAGCGTTTTTGCCGTCATATAAGCCCGCTTCCCAAATGTGTGGGATACGTTTCACGCCTAAATCTTTATCGTTCTTTTTAACGCTACTATAGATATCTTTGATACGGACCGCTAAATCACCGGTATCGATAATCATATTTGGACAATAAACGTGGAAGCCATAGTCACCGACTGCTTCTTTAAGTTCATCGTTTGTGGAGATGCCGTTGAAGTATTGAATTGTGCCTTCAAAACCAGTGGTGTCACCACCGATGATTTTGATGTCATTGAAGCCTCTATCATCTAAGGCTTTTCTTACATTCTTCACACCAGCTGCCCAAATATCGAAGGTATTGTTATAGTTTTTAGATTTACCTTCGACACCAGAATAGTTTGGTTCGTTAGAGTTAACGAAGTATTTAATACATTTAATGCCTTGGAATTTGATTAAGTATTCTAAGATATCCGCGGTCATTGTGGCCCATCTTGGGTCACTAGTGACTTTAGTGAACATATTGTATTCATCTTTACCTAAACTACCAGGCACGTTCCAACAACCAAATGCCACATCGATATTATGGTCATCACAATATCTAAGGACATCAATGGTGTTGTTCATTAATTTGTTTGAGAAGTTATATTCCCATGTGTCATTGCTTGTATCGTTATCGTATTTATCGTCAAAGTTGGTGATAAACCAGTCATAGTTAAGCATGCATCTAGTCACTTGAGGATTGAGGCGATCCATAATCTTTAAGGATCTTTCCCAAGAGTCACTAGAAAGTTTATCAGGGTCTTCATAGGTACCCCATTCCACGCCTAAACCTTCAAAGTTATCGAGGACGATATGTGATTTATCAAAGACAAGGTTATCCTTATCGACTTTTCCTTTACCTTGATGACATCCCGCCATAGCGATAAGAGAAGAGGACAACAATATAAGGGAGACAATATTTTTAGTCCTTTGTTTCATAAATTATTTTCCTAACTTAGCGTTAATTTCGTCTAAAACTTTCTTCCAGTTATTGCTTTCAAATTCTTTCTTATAAGCATCAAATGAAATCTTATCAAAGCAGTATTTTAAGACCGCTGTATTAGCGTCGTTTAATAAACCTTCGGTTTTATCATTCTTACTTGGAGTGGACATCCAAGAAACATCCGCTGGTTCTTTAACAACACGTAAGTTACCAGCCGCTTTCGCTGCTTTCATTTCTTCTTGCCAAGCATTTAAGAGATTAAAAGCATCTTGTTCAGTGAATGGGTCATAACTCTTTGTGTCATTACCTAAGGTAGCCATATATCTTAAATATTTAGCACCGTTAGTTTTGGTGGCGTATTGACCAGTCATGGAATCTTTTTCCCAACCCATTTCACTTAAAACGACTTTGCCATCAACGATGGAGTAGTCATAGCCTTCTTTACCATAGATGGCGAGTCTTGTGCCTTCTTCAGTTAATAAGTAATCTAAGATATCTAAAATCTTTTCTTGTTTCTTATCAGAGATATCAGCGTTAAACATGGTCATAGAGAACCAGTTTTCTGTACCTTCTAAAGCAAACTTACCGTCTGGTCCTTTGATCTTTAAGAAAGCGGTACCATCGTCTAAATCCACAAGCTTTTGAGAAGCTTTAAATAGCTTTCTTAACTTAATGTAGTTGGCTAATGAATAGTTATCATAAAGAATCGCGGCTTGTCCGCCTAAATATAATTGGTTGGCTTTATTCGCAGCGAAGTTGAATTGGTCTTGTGAATAGATCTTTTTACCACTGACGAAGTCTTTAGCAACTTCTAAACCAGCGAGATACTTTTGACCAGCAAAGTTAGCAATGGCTTTGCCGCTATCGTCTTTGGCGTAACAGTGAGGTGCGTCTTTATAGAAGTTAGTGACACTTGGGAAAGCCCATTCTTCATCGACTAAAACACTACCTTGGCTCATGCCTGATAACGCTTTGAAGTTAGTGTTAAAGGCATCGCATAAACGTTTGAATTCATCCCATGTATAGACATCACCTTCTCTATAGACAGGTTCTCTATCTGGATACATTTCATCAATCTTCTTAGCCCAGTCTCTTCTATAGACATAAGTGAAGTTTGAGAAGTCCTTTTGTGGGTTCTTAATGTCATTAGCGATTGGAATGCCATATAACTTACCATCAATCTTTAAAGCATCAATATTAGAAATGTTATCTAACATGTTCTTTAAGTTTGGCCATTTGGACATATTATCTGGTAAAGCTTTGAGCATACCGAAGTCCACCCATGATTCATAAGTTGAACCAAAGTTATAAGCCTTTAAGTTAAATTGAATGGTATCAGTTAAGTTATTACCGTTAATCGCGGTGTTAACCATGGTGTCCCAATCTTCATAGGCATAGTTAGTAGCGTTGATCTTAACATTGAACTTTTCGTTAATGATATCAGTGTACATATCTTCGCCTTGCCATTGGTCAAAGTAGACGTTTTTAAGATTTAAGATAAGACGACCGTCTTTATCATATTTGTCTTCGCCACTTTTACTACCACAGGCGGTGAGAGCACTTAAGCTCATTAAAGCGGTTAGTACCGCACCATAGATGATTTTTTTGCTTTTCATAAATATTTAAACCTCCAATATTTATCCTTTGATCGCGCCCACAACGATACCTTTAACAAAGAATCTTTGTAAGAATGGATAGAAACACATCATTGGCACAATGGTGAAGAAAATACTCGCCATTGTAAGACCTTGTGAGAAGCCATCCACTGCTTCTGGGTTTTCAATGTTACTTGAAACTGTCGCAATCATATTTCTTAAGACCATTTGTAATGGCCAGATGTCCGTTTTATCTGGTATGAACAACATCGCGTTATACCATGAGTTCCAGTTACCAACAGCGAAGAATAAACCAATTGTCGCTAACATTGGTAAAGATAATGGTAAGAAGATTCTAGTGAAGATGACGATGTCATTCGCCCCATCAATCTTCGCGCTTTCTTCCATTTCCGCTGGTAAGGATGCGAAATAGTTACGCATTAAGAGCATGTTGAATGTATCAATCGCACCTGGGATAATCATGACCCAAATGGTGTTCATCATGCCTAATGATTTAATTAAGTAGTAGTAAGGAACCATACCACCACCGAAGAACATAGTGACTAAAATCATATTCATCACAAAGTTCTTACCAAACCATTTATTTCTACTCATCGCGTAGCCAGTAATGACTGTAAAGAATAATTGATATAAAGTACCACCGATTAAAAGAATCATCGTGATACCAAAGCCAGACCATAACTGGTTATTAGTGAACACTTGTTGATAAGCACTTAAATCTAATTCAGTTGGCCATAATAAGAGATTGCTCTTTAAATAAGACGCTTCACTAGAAATAGAAATAACAAAAGCATTCCAGAATGGGAAGATGATCAAGATGGCATAGATCGCTAAAATAACGAAAATAACAATATCTAAGCCTTGAATCTTTCTATCTCTAGAAGAACCTCTTGGGCGAAGTGGGAGTCTAGCTAATTCTGTTTCTCTTTTCATTAGATAATACCCCTTTCCCCACATAATTTAGCGATTCTATCAACAGTGATAACTAAGGCAAAGGAAATGACTGATTTAAATAAACCAATCGCTGTACCTATACCAGCGTTACCTGAACCACTCACGTAGTGATAATAAATATATGTATCGATAATATTGACATCTTCTCTTAAGACATCATTACCTAAGTTTAAGATTTGATCAAAACCCGCGGAAAGAACACCACCAACAGACATAATTAATAAGAGA
>JAEEGK010007017.1_pt1 | contig 26947 bp, 15 predicted proteins | sample 8958771 | NCBI WGS metagenome assembly JAEEGK01 (sample SAMN16246547, study PRJNA631951) | gut metagenome | biome: gut microbiome; feature: rumen; material: SC-attached | host: Bos | place: Iran: Karaj | collected 2018-10 | reverse complement strand
AGAATATCTTACTTGGTACAATGAAAAGAGAATCAAGGTTAAATTAAAAGGACTGACCCCTTTACAATTTAGGAATCAGTCCTTAAAATCAGCCTAATTAAATGTCCAATAATTAGGGTGCATTTCATCGGATTCGCAATTCCCCTGGGAGCCATTTTTTTTCACAAGAACACATATTACTATAAAAACATACATGTCCCAGTTTTTTATAAAAACACATCTTGACCTAATCAAAAAAGTCCTTTACTTTAAAAAAAACGAAAGGAGATATACCATGCCTGTTTCGACAACTGCTTTGACTAAAAAAGAAAAACTCGCCATTGAGGCAAGGAAATTCATAACCCGCGTATATGCGTGGATGGCTGTTGCATTGATTGTTAGTGCTGCCAGTGCTTTTTTTGCGGCTGGAAGTGAAGCTGCTTTTAAGCTTATCTGGGGTGGCAGACATATTGGATTTTATGTGCTTGTTGCTGTTGAAATCCTTCTTGTAATAATTATTTCTGCCTCGCTGCAAAAGATTCCTGTTGGATTTGCAGGCTTCCTCTTTGTGCTTTATTCGATTGTGAATGGGCTAACCCTTTCTGCAATTTTCCTTGTTTTTGATATTCATTCTATTGGAATTGTATTCCTCATTTCTGCCGGAATGTTTGTTGCAATGTCGCTTTATGGACGTTTTACAAAGCAGGATCTTAATTCTGCCGGACGCTATCTTATGATGGCAGTATTCGGACTTGTGATTCTTGCAGTTGTAAACTTTTTCTTGAAATCTGGACCACTTCAGTGGATAATTTCGCTTGTAACTCTTGTAGTATTTATTGGTCTTACTGCTTACGATACAAATAAAATTGTACGCGCTTCGCAGCTTGCAGACGGTTCCGAAGTTTTTAAAAAGGCTGCAATTTATGGAGCTCTGGAGCTTTATCTGGACTTCCTGAATATATTCCTTTCACTTTTGAACCTCTTTGGAAAAAAGCGCTAAATATTCAAATAATTTTGTAATTAAAGAGGAAGATAATGGACGAGACAGCAGAAACTGTAGAAACACCGGAAGCTCAGGAAACTCCACAAAAGCCGGAAAGACCAAGAAGCCCTCTCCTTCATAGAAATGTTCTGGGAGCTCTTGGTATGCTCCTGCCTTTTATAAGCATGTTCGGAGGCCTTTTTGTAAGGAACAAACCTGCAAGCTGGTGGTATTCAATCAGCGTAACTTATTATATTACTCCGGCTCTGGCAATAATTCTTGGAGCCTGTGCAATATTCCTTTTGTGTTACAGGTCCTATAATACAATTGATACTGTTATCAATGTAATTTCGGGCATTCTTGCAATGGGAGTTGTACTTTTTCCCTGCGATAATCCTTATGGTTATGACCATGTCGGCTTCTTCCAGCTGCCTGTCTTTGTTTCAAATATAATCCATTCCTGCTGTGCAATGCTGCTTTTCGGCTTCCTTGCCTACAACATAGGCTGGCTTTTTACCAAGGGAAAGAACGAAGTGAATAACAGAATCTACAGATTCTGCGCCCGTGCAATGATCTGCGTAATGTCGGTTTTTGCAATAATTATTGTTCTTGGTGCCTTTGGAGTAAAATATCCAAAATGGATTGTCATGATTGTAGAGGCAGTTCTGCTTTTACTCTTTGGTTTTGCCTGGCTGGTAAAGGGAAAACTCTTTAATTTTTCAAAATCAGAGTAAGTTTATTTTACCTTCATCTCAAAAACCCCGTCCCATTTTTTTGGTGGCGGGTTTGTTTTAAAGTGTGCTATGCGGTCAATGAAGACAACAGACGGCATATCCTGATACTTTTCATTACAAAGCTGGAACATGCTTTCGGCTTTATCCCAGGCCTGCTTGCGGTAGGCGGCGAGTCCTTTTTCAAAGAGATCTTTAATTTCAAAAAGCTTGTCGGTAGCGGCGGCCTTTGTCTGTAAAATTTCGTAAATGCGTACAGGCTCGTTCTTTCCCTTAACTTTTATAAAGTCCAGCTCGCGGCAGACAAAGGTGTCTTTAAGCTTGTCAAAAACAGCTTCGGTGATGATTGCCTTGGAACCATAGGCCTTGTTTGCACCTTCGAGTCGGGCTGCAAGGTTTACAGTGTCTCCAATAGAAGTGTAGTCCATGCGGCTTCGGGCACCTACAGAACCAAATACGACCTTACCTGTGTTAATACCAATTCCCATAGAAATATAATCAGAACCATCGGCAAGAGCAAGTTCCTGCTGGGCACGCATGGCAGCCCTTATGTCCATGGCAGCCTTACATGCATTGTATTCCTTTTTAGGACCAGAGAAGAAGGCCATCATTTCGTCGCCGACAAATTTATCTACGTCACCGCCGTTGTTCAGAATAATTTCTGTTTCAATATCAAGATAGTGATTCAAAATTTCAACAACATCCTTTGGCTGTTTGCCTTCGCATAAAGAAGTAAAGCCCCGGATATCTGTAAACAAAAAGCAGAGCTCGCGGGAAGAAGTAGATTTTTTAGTATCTTTATCTGCAGCCTGCAAAGTAGAGAACGAAATATAAGGAATGATACCACGAATGATTCCAACCATGTTTTTAATTTCTTTAGAAAGGTCTTTTGTTTCATCGCGTGTTTTGATTGAATCAATATATGTAAGCTGGCTTGCAGTGATTTTTGAATTTCCGTCAAGAATCTCTTCGAGTGTATTTGAAGTTTTACGAACATTAGTTTTAAGATACAGCAACGGATTAGTAATAAAGTCTGCAATTAAAAGTGAAAGAATGATTGAAATATAAAGGAACATTACAACCATTGTGAAAACAAAAACCTTAACATGGAAGAACGAACGCATAAGGATTTCTGTCTTGTAAGTTACAATAGAAAATCCTACAAGCTTAAAACCAGCCTTTCTTGAAAAATAAACAGGATAAATATATTTACATAAATCACCGTCGAGCACAGGCTGCTTTTTATAATTTCCATTCATAAAGTTTGTAAAATATTCACGTGCTTTGGCTGCTGGAATTATTTTTTCACTTTCCGGAATATCCTTAACTTTTCCTACAGCTGTTGTATAAGAAAAAACATCATAATCAGGCCATTCAATATCTTCGAGTTTAATTTCTGTTTCTTCTTCGAGCGGAACAAATGTTACCTTGTCGCCTTCCTTCTGATAGATTATATTACCAGGAGTTCCGGCTGTAATGATGTCTATGCGTTCAAAAGGACAGTCTGCATAACTGTTTGCTTCTTTTTGCTGTGTAAAATATGGAGCAATTTTTTCATATTTACCGTCGGCAGAATCGTAAACTGTAGAAGTCTGTTCTGCCTGAGAACGACCAACATCGCTTACTGCTTCTGTAAACATTGTTTTATAACTGCGCAGAATAAGAATTGTAAAGAACACCATGATTACAGAAATTACACCGATGATTGAAAGTGTAAGCTTTGTTTTAATGGAAATCTTTGTTTTCTGTTTTGATTCAGCCTGGATTTTTTTGTATTCAGCAAATTCCGGATTCATTTCGCGTAAGAATAAAATTCCAAAAATTGACATGAGTGCGTGCGCAATAAATACAAGCCCGAATGCAACATAAACCTGTGCAGGAAGATTTACAAACCATCGCCAGCAGTTTGCAAACATTACAAGGCAGGTAACCGAACAGAAAAGATAGAATGTAAGGCTTATATAAGTTATTACATATAAAACAGTATTAACCTTGCCTTTTATAAAAAGTGAAATCAAAAGGAACAATGCAGTAAAGGGAACAAAGTAAATTACAAAATAAATAATGTGGAAGGCACTTTCCTTAATAGCCGGATCCTGAGTAAACGGAAGCGTATAAGGATAAATAAGATTAGCCGTGCTTTCTGCATCTCCAAGACTTATGCTCTGCATGCCCATTGGCAAAAGAAAAAGCGCCGCAAGAATAGCAGCAGGTAAGATTCTGCAGAAATAAAAGAAAAACAGCTTAGAGTTAAACTTGATTTTTCCCTTAAAAAGTGAATTTGATTTTTTTGTTTTTTGTGTTTTTGATTTCATTGTGATATCCGTTTGTTTGTATAATATCTTTCTATTATAATATATGAATCTAAAAAATCAATTAAGACTTTTCGTTGTAAATTCTTTCTATTTATACTATTATTCATGAAACGGGGTCCCTGAGCTTGTCGAAGGGCAAAAGTGGAGATTTTTATGAACAGATTTAATATTGGCGACAGCTTTGAAACAACAGTTGTTGCAGTAACAGACACTACAGTTTTTGTAGATTTGAGTGCCAAAAGCGAAGGTGTGGTTGATGCTGCTGAATTTAAGGACGAAAACGGTAATATAAATATAAAGGAAGGCGACCGTCTTAAGGTTTTCTTTACAGGTGAACTTCATGGCGAAATGCGCTTTACAACAAAAATTGGCGGAAGCGCTGCCGATGACACAATGATAGAAAATGCCTGGAAGGGCGGCATTCCTGTAGAAGGTCATGTAGAAGCAGAAATAAAAGGCGGTTATGAAGTAAAGCTTGGCGGTAAGCGAGCCTTTTGTCCTTACTCACAGATGGGCTTTAAAGACAAAAAAGAGCCTGCCGCTTATGTGGGCCGCACTATGAGCTTTATTATTACAGAATATAAAAATGATGGCCGCGATATTTTAGTAAGCAACAGAAAAATCGGCGAATCTGAATATGCAGCCAGTCTTGGTAAGCTTGCAACACAGATTACAGAAGGAGCCGTTGTAGATGCAACTGTAGAAAGCATTGAAAAATTCGGTGCCTTTGTAAATATCATGGGATTCCGTGCGCTGCTTCCAATAAGCGAAATGTCGCTTGACCGTGTAAATGATGCAGGCGAAGTAGTGCAGGTTGGCCAGGAGCTTAAGGTAAAAGTAATTCACACCGACTGGAAAAATGAACGCGTTAGTGTAAGCCTTAAAGCTTTGATGAAAGATCCTTGGGAAGGGGCGGGTGCACGTTTTCCGGTTGGTTCAAAACAGTCAGGAAAAATCAGCCGCATTGCCGAGTTTGGACTTTTTGTAAACATTGTCCCAGGAATTGACGGTCTTGTTCACATAAGCGAGCTCGAAGATGTAAGTGCAAACACAAATCTTCGCAAGGTATACAAGGTTGGCCAGGAAATGAGCGTAGTTGTAGAAAAAATCAATGCTTCCGAAAAACGCTTGTCTCTAAAGCCAGCCAGCTCAGCCGAACAGGACGAATCTGCCGCAAAATACATGAGCACACAGGATGATGACGGAGAGACATACAATCCTTTTGCGGCACTTTTGAAAAAATAGATTGCCGCGCTTCGCTCGCAATGATGGTGCATCGTCATTGCGAGCCCGAAGGGTGTGGCAATCCACATATTTGTTCCCGCATATTTCCCTTTTTTCCTAAAATCTTCTATACTAACTACCGATATTGAAGTGATAAACTATATGATGACCCAAAAAGTGTCTAAAACTTCAGTAAAAGCTTCTCTTTTTAAAGTGCGTTCACTCGTACTTGCGCTTATATTTTTGTTTGCTGCGCAGAGAGTGTGGGGCACTGATTATTATTGGGTTGGTGGAGCTACTACACTAGAAGGAGATCCTGATAACAACTGGAATACAGCTGAAAACTGGTCTGCAACTGATGGTGGAGATCCAGGAACAACAGTTCCCGGAAATGGTGATACAGTAATATTTACAAGGTCTTCAGAAACAACATTAACTGATAATATTTTTGTAAGATTCTTTTATATTTATACAAATACCAATACAACTACAGTTAATCTTAATGGAAAGAAATTAACAGTAACTGAAAGAATTAGACTTGGCAAAGATGTTACAGGCCATTTGATTATAAATAATGGTAATGTCGAAACAGAGGAATTTGATACTGAAGACAGCGGAAGTAATTCCTTAACATTAAATAACGTTAATTTTAGTGTTACAAGCAAACTATTACTGAACGGTACAGGCACGACAACAATTAGTGGTGAATCTGGAACCACAAATACTTTTAATATTAGCCCAGATGTTACTTTCTATAATGATTCAGCTGGAGTTATAACTTTTGGAAGTGATGTAACAGTCAATTCTGCAGTAACGGTCTGGAATGGCAAAACCAGTACCGATTGGGATGATAATGGAAACTGGGCATTTGGAGTTCCTGCAGCAGATTCTAAAGTTTTAATTGCAGCAACAACCAGATCTCCTGTTTTAACCTCTGTTACACCGTCATTATCTAAATTAACTATTGCAGCAAACGCAAAACTCACTTTAGATACGGGTGCTTCTTTACAAGCCTCAACTATTACTAATAATGGTGAATTAACAATAAAAGCAGGCTCAATTTCAGGGACAACCCTGGAAAATGGTGACAATAGTACGATTATTTATGATGGCATATCCGCACCTGTCTGGTCCAATACATATAATAATTTAACAATAAATAGCGGAACTCTTACTATTTCAGATGCTATAACAATCAACAAAACTTTTACCATTTCAGCGGACTTTACAAACAATGCAGAAATTACAGCAAAAGGTAATGTAACTTCTACTAATAATATGTCTGGAACTGGAAAAATCACCTTTGCAGGTTCGTCAGAACAGACTTTTGCCGGTGGCGGAAAGCAATATTCGAATGTTGAAATTAAAAATAATGTCATAATAACCGGAAACAATGAATTCGGAACTCTTGCGGTAAATAGTATTGGTGGAAAAACTATTAATTTTGGTGCAACAACCCAGACTGTCACAAGTAACCTGACTTTAAAAGGTTCTGGAACAGGAAATCGTCTTGCTCTTACAGGTACTGGCTGGGAACTCAATTGTACAGGTACTTCTGATATTCAATATACAAATATCGACCATTCAACAGCGATACAGCCTCTTGTTGCAGTAAGCAGTGTGGATGGTGGCTATAATGTCAATTGGAGTTTCCCGGGTAATACATATACCTGGACCGGTGCCACAGATGATAACTGGTTTGATCCCGGAAACTGGGATAAGCAGTCTGTTCCTGGTCTTGGTGCACAAGTTATAATTGATACTGCAAATCCGGCAAAATTAAACAATAATGTTACGCTTAGTGACGCAACTTACATCGGAAAAATTACAATAAAATCTGGTGCAATCTTTGATATTGCCGGCCAGAATGTTATTTTAGGAACCGGAGATTTTATAAACAACGGTCGTCTCCGTTTACAGGGTGTCTCAAGCCAGTCTATAACCGGAACTATGTCAAACGGAACTTCTGCTTCTTCTGTTGTTGAATATTATGGCGGAAGTTCTACAGATTTTATATGGAATTCAAACCAGTATAAGAACCTTGAATTTACGGGAGGCGCAGCCACCAGTGCTACTCTTACCGTAACAGGCACAGTAACAATTGCGGCAGGAAGTGACTCGGTTTCCTTTTCTGCGGACGGCTCCGTTACAATTGCTGATAATGCCCAGGCGAGAAACCTTAGCATTACTTGCCCTGTCATCAATCTTACAAAAGTAACAACAAGCGGTACACAAAGCTACACAGGTAGTGTGAATGGCGGAGCAATTGAAATTGCAAATGGCGGAACCTGTACCTTTAATGATAACGTTACAGCAACAAGTCTTTCTCTTTCTGGAGATGTGGCAATCAATTGTGCATCAATTACCACAACAGGAGCCCAAACCTATGATGGACAGATAACCTTTGCTGCCACCGGCGGGGCAACTACCCTTACTGCAAAGAATGGTGCAACTTATAATACCATTACAATAAAAAATTCGATAAATGGTTCATACACACCTGTTTTTGATTCTAACGTAGCAGCAATCCTGGCAGGGGGAATGTCTGTTAATACTTCGCTTGAAATAAAAGGCAATTTTTCAGATACGGGAATCTGGACCATGGTCGCAGGAAAAAAACTGATTTTCAGCGGTGATGCCAATCAAACCTTTACTGCTGGAACAAGCACATATTCCAATATTGAATTAAGCAAACCAAGCGGAAAAACTGTTACTTTTGAGGGTAATCCGACAATCACAAATATTACAGAAGACTCTAATGCAGGAAATATAATTTTTAATTCTCCTGTAACAATACAAAGTGACACAACTTTCGACACAGCAGGAAGTGTTTCATTTAAAGATGCCACTTTTGAATTAAGCGGTACAAAGAAAAGCATTTCTCATACAAACGGTAATACAATTACAAACGGTACAATAGACGCATCAAATATTGAGTTTAACACGGTTTCACTTGCTGGCACTACCAGTCTTCAGACTTCAGGCGCTACAATCTTGAATGGAAACGTAAGTGTAACTGGTGGAGCAGGTGTGTCGCTGACTATAGATGGAGCTGCAGTAATCAACTGTGCAGGCATCACTACAAGCGGCACAACTACATTTAAGGGCGGCAATGTAAGTTCTACAAACAGCAGTGCTCCGGTAATTAACGGCGACCTTGAAATAGGAACTTCTGCCGCAGGAATTACTGTAGGCATTCCGCTTACAGCAAAAGGCAACGTTACCTTCAAGGGCTCAAACACTTTTGCTTCTCTTACTGCGACAGGTCTTGGCGGAAAAACCTTTACATTTGAAGGCGGAAAGACCCAGACAATAAACGGCACTCTGGAACTTTCAGGAAGCTCGACCAGTTCGCGTTTAAAACTTTGCGATGATGAAAGCGGTATCTGGTATATAGACTGTACTGATCCTGTAATCAGTTTTGTAGATGTAATTAATTCTACTTCGACCAGAGAAATAACGGCGACTGGAAGTACAGACTCCGGCAATAACGTCAGGTGGAATTTCCCAGGTCAAACCTATCAATGGCAGGGTGAGGCAGCATCAGGTTCTAAAACTAACTGGCAGAATGCCTTAAACTGGAGTCCTTCAACTCTTCCTGGAACGGGAGCCATTATTACTATTCCTGCAGGTCCAGACAATTATCCTCAATTATCTGCTAATGTAGATATTGGTACTGGTACTATTGCAATAGCAAATAATGCCAGTCTTGATATGAATGGTTATAACTTTTCGGCAGCAACAATCAGTAACAGTGGAAAGGTTCTGCTCAAAGGTAACGAAACTATCCAGGGTACAATAACCAACGTAAATACCAGCACTGTAGAATATTGTGGTACCAGCACACTTACAGCATTTAACTGGAAAAACGGCCAGTTCAATAATCTCATACTTTCACAGCCTGTAGATATTAGTGATCCGGCAGTTAGTGATGCTATACAAGTAACCGGTGCAACCCAGATTCTTGCAGGCACCGGCACTGTAAACCTTGATAATGCAAACAACATATTTAACGGTACTGTAACAATAGGAAATTCAACCACAAGCGCAGGTACTGTTACTCTAAGTGGTAAAAAAACAAATGGAACCGCAATTACACTTGCTGATGGCGTGTATGCTGCGGCTCTTACCTTGAATAGTAATGTACAGGGAGCAGATCTTACTATAAACGCTCCTCTTACCGTGAACGCAGCTAAAATTACTACAACAGGTAATCAAACATATAATGATACTGTAGTACTAAAAGCGGCAACTACAACTTTTACAGCGGGCTCGGGTAAGACTATTGAATTTACAAATACAGTAACAGGTTATGCAGGAACAGAAGCTCTGGTGACAACCGTAGGCACAGCAGTTTTCGATGCCCCTGTAAATGTAGGAAGCCTTTCGACACAAGCTGCAACTATTAATTGTGCATCAATTCAAACAGCCGGAATTCAAACTTATGGTGGTGCGGTTTCTATTACAAGTGCTGTTACACTTACTGCTGCTTCCGGCAATACAATTCAATTTTCTAGCGCAATAACAGGAAGCGGTTCTCTTACAACTGTAACAGGTAATTCAACTTTTGATGGTACAATTAACGGGCTTTCTTCCATTAATACAGCTGCAACAGCAACCTTCAAAAACACAGTTTCTGTTGGTGCTCTTACTACTAATACAGTCAATATCAACACCGCCTCAATTACAACCACTGGTACTCAAACATATAACGGCGCAATAACTCTTGCTCCTGGTGGAAGGCAGACAACATTAACAGCTTCGGGTGATGGTTCTCAAATCTTACTCAAGGCAGATGTTGGAAGTACAAACTCAAGCTCTCTTGCTACAGCTGGTGTATTAATTATTGGAAACAATGGTGGCAGCGGAATTAATGTTTCCGTTCCGCTTACAGTACAAAATGATGTTACCTTCTATTCCGAAAATACTCTTACAAGCTTAACTGCAACAAGCATGGGTGGAAAAACTATTACCTTTGAAAAAGGAAAGAAACAAACCTTCAGCGGTAAGCTTTCTCTTGCAGGTGCAAATGGAAGCCTTCTTTCATTAAAATCATCAGCTCCTGGTACCGCCTGGCAAATTTATTGTTCAGGTGCAGATAATCATTCAATAAACTATGTTGATGTAAAGGATTCTGATAATTCACAGACATCATATTATCTTACAGCATCTAACAGTACAGACAGTGGAAATAATACAAACTGGGCTTTCCCTGATATGGCATATAAATGGACCGGTGCAAACAACAGTACAGACTGGAGTAATCCTCAAAACTGGTGGCCTCAATCAGTTCCTAATGCAGGTAATGGTATCCTGATTCCTGCTAGCACACCAGAGTATCCTGTACCAGAGTATCCTGTAATAGATGAGACCGTAGCTTTAGCTCAAACAACAATCAATATAGAAGATGGTGCAAGCTTTGGTGTAACAACCAGCGGTGATTTTACAGCAGCCACTATTACAAATGGCGGAACTGTTGAAGTTTCTGACGGAACTCTTACAGTAACAACTCTTGTAAATAATCAGACAGTAAATCTTACAGGAGGCCAGATTGTTATTCCTAACACTTCCGGTGCTACCTTTACAAATAACAACACTGTAAATATATCGGGCGGAACTATAACAGGTAGCAGAAATAATGGTGATGGTAGTATTGTTATTTATAATGGAACCGGCGATACATCTCCTGTCTGGGGAAATAATTACAAGAATCTTCAAATAGCTAACGGTTGTTCCGTTTCTTTTGTAAATGATATTACCGTGGGCAATGATTTTACAAATAATGGCAGCGCTTCAATTGATACTTCAAAGAAAATCAACGTAGCTGGAGATGTTACTTCAACAGGCAATATTACAGGAGACGGAACGCTGAACTTTAATGGAAGCGGCGATCAGAGCTTTACTCCAAATAACATGAATTATCCTGCTATAACAGCAAGTGCAGCAGCTGCAGGAAGCCTGATTATTGATGGAAAAGTGAATGCTGTTAGTATAAACTCTGCGCGAACAACAAAGCTTAATGATACAATTACTACAACCGGCAGCCAGATTTATAACGGCGAAGTGATTCTTGAAGGTAATACAGAACTTTCTGCTTCTGAAATTCAGTTCCTTTCTACAGTTTCAGGTGACCATTCTCTTACAACTAGTGGAACTACTAAAATAAAAGGCAATATAACAACTAAGGGCGGACAAACATATAATTCGCCGGTTATTTTGCTCGCCGGTGTAATACTTACTGATGATGACGGCCAAATTGTAAAATTTGTGTCTGATATTTCCGGGGCATTTGCACTTACTATCTCTGGTGCAAATTCTGAATTTGGAAGTACAGTTAGTGGTATTACAACTTTAACTACTGCTGCAAATACAGAGTTTAAAGATACTGTAACTGTTGGAAGCCTTAGTGCAGTAAATTCAAATATCAATTGTGCTTCTATTACAACAACTACAACTCAAGCCTATAGCGGTAACCTTACATTAACACGGTCTCCAACTCTTACTGGAACTGCGCTTACTTTTGGCGGTGATGTTAAGTCTTCTGCAACTGGCACTGGCCTTACAATAACTTTTGATAAATGTACTTCTGTAAATAATTCTTCTGCAAATGTTTCTGCTGATATTTCTTATGAATTTACAAACTCATCAGCTTCAACTGTTACTACAGCATTCACACCAGGCTCTTCAATATATCATGATATTACTTCGCAAAATATAACATTGAATTTTGGTGATAATGCCTTTACTCAAGCTTCGGGCTCAACCTTTACAGTAAATTCCGGAACTGTAAACATGGGAAATGCAGGCGTTACACTTGGTAATCTTACTGTAGATGGAGGAACATTCCACCAGGCAGGAGAAACAGACGATTCTGTTAATAACATTACCTTTACTTCCGGTACAATCATCTGGGATTCTTCTGACGCAGGTGGTACTCTTGCAATTAACGGAACAATCAGCGGCGCGGCTGCAGCAAACATTAATTATCACAAAAAAGAAGTTACAATAAATGAAACTCAGGAAATAAGCGGAACCTTCTGGTCGCTTGTAATCCCGGCGGGTAAAAGTGTAACGAATGACAATTCAATCAGCATAAGAAAAAATCTCACAATAGAGTCTACCGGCTCTTATGTTCATAACGGTAAGATTCTTACTTTTGGTACAGACGCAGAAGACGGCGAAATATCAGACAAAAATTCTCCATCGGTAAATCTTGGAAGCGTAGTTTTGAACAAGACTTCAGCCGATTCAAAGCTTCAGGCAAAAACAAATCTTTTATTTACAGACTTAACAGTAACTAAGGGAACCTTTGATATTCCTTCAGAAAAGACAGTTCAAACAACAAATCTTACTATAGAAACAAATGGAAAACTGGCAAACGCTGAAACTCTGAATGTTACTGGAAATATGACAGACAGCGGTACCTATTCTGGTGATGGAACAATATATTTCACCGGAACAGGAAATCAGGATTTTACTCCAAAAGCAGGAACAGCTGCGCTCCACACAACCTATAAAAATATAGAAAATACATCAGCAAATCCTCTTAATATCAAGGCAGATATCTGGGCAGAAAACTTTGTAATCGACTCTGGAGAAACTACGACTTTTGAAGGTAAGGCTGATATTACAAATCTTACTATAACCTCTGCGCAAAATACATTTTTCCAGGGTGAAGTAACTATAGAAAATATTACTGATAATGCAGCTGCCGGAAATATTTCATTTACCGCCGGTGGAACTATAACAAATGATGTAAATTTTGCTACAACAGGAACTGTAACCTTTGAAGGAACAACCCAACTGGCAGATTTGACTCATACAGCAGTAGGATGTTCAACAGTAATAAACGGAACAGTGGAAGCTGCAAACATTACGCTTGGTAATACTTCCGGCAATAACATAACAATTACAAATACCGGACTTTTTAAAACAAGCGACGGGGCATCTTTAGAATATACAACAGGTTTTACCCAAAACGGTTCTGGTAATTCAATGCTCGGTGGAAGCTTTAGCGGAACAGGTAATGCTGGTTTTGCACAGAATGTATATTTGTATGGAAGTTCAGCAGCAGACTTTGGAAGTTCAACAGCTGATAATACTATTACAGTTGCCAAAAATCTTATAATTTCCCGAACAGCTGATCTTGCTATTAATGATTCTGTTAATTGCGATCAGAACATAGTTATATACAACGGTGCTGTAACTGCAGCTGCAAATATCACTTCTGGTCTTGATGTAATTATACTTGGAGAACATTATTCAACTGAAGATACTTCAACAGGCATTGCAAATGAGTATGCATATAATGCAAATCGTCCGGACGGATGGAGTAGTCCAGCTTATACTGAATCAAACTTGCCGGATGGAAATGCTGTTCCAAACGCAGGCTTTACTTCAACTATAACAGCAACCCCTGGTAAATCAATCCATGTAGGCAAAAACTTTTATGCAAATGGAACAAGCCTCACAGGTTCTGCAGAATGGTTTATTGATATTCTTTCTAATGCAGACTCTCAGCTTTGTTTTGCAGAGGCATATAACAGTACATTCTCTAATTGTACGGTAAGAAAACATACCGGTGGAACAAGTGCAGAAGAAGATGATGCAAATGCCCAGATTATGGCAGAGGCATGTACAATTGCAGCTAATTGTAAGCATTTTGATAACACAGATTTTAAAATTGAAGAAGCCTGGACAACTCGTGATAATATTGTCTATGTAAAATTCAACAGGGCAGTGCGAAATCTTTATGGTGAACTCAACTTAGAAATTGCTAACTTCAAATATTTCAATACAGCAGATTGTGATACTTCATATTCCGGTTTCTTTATAAATGCAGATGGTTCTACAGCCCTCGAAGACGGTTCTGAAGTTGAGGTTGTTTATCTTAAGTCTGAGGATAATAAAAACTGGAATACAGATGCTACAGGTACAACCCCAGGTGTTGCAAACTCAACAGACCGAAACGGAACAGAGAGAACGGCAATTCCTTATATAGATATCCCTCGTGCAACAGCTTCTGCGTCGTTTATTGTAACCGACCGCTTCGGCAAACGCCTTAAGCACTACAGCGGCAACTCAAACCGCATTACAACCGTTCTTGATAAAACTGGTCCGGTTCTTGTAGAAGTGCGCACAGGTCAGGAAACTCATGAAACTAACCTCGCAAATCAGGCAGCTTATGACGCACACAACTTTATTGAGTTTATTTATTCAGAAGCAGTTTTCTTCGGAAATCATTCAGATACAATTAACACTGTTGGTACTCAAAATATTCAGGTTACAAATGCACTTGGAATTGTTACAAGCACACTTACTTCAGACACAGATTTAACTTTTGCAGGAATAGGGGTAACGATTGAACAGGGACAAATGCAGACACGAAAAGCAGGCGTAGATTCTGATGATGCAACTATGAATGCAATGTATCGTGACAGTACCCATTCCCTTAAAATCTCTCTTGCCGGTTATGCCCAAAATGTTTCTTCAAATGGAACAATTACCGGAAGTTATATAATATGGCCTGGTTATATAGAACAGGCAGTTCTTCCACAGGGAGCAGTTTCAACTACTGCAACACCGGCTTCTCCAAATACAGTTGTAACAGATACAGATAACAATCAGCAGATAATGCAGAAAACTGATCTTACTGTAAATAACTTTCAGCAGACTGGAACAAATTATGGGCCATGGGATACTCAGGAGCCTGTTTTTGTAAAGGTTCACAAGCACGGAGAAGATACCGCTCTTGATTATTACGAGGCATTAGGTAACGGTGACGGTTCTACTCTTAACCGAATCGAAATCCATGTTTCCGATAATCCTTCATCAGATGAGTCTTTCAATAAATACTGGCTTACCGGTTATGGCTGGACAACTGATCCTTCTGGTACTCTGCTTTCAAGCGCTGCTGATAATCTTGTTGGTGGTTCAAGACCTTTTGATTCTCTTGCTGTTTCAAATGCTACAACTGGTGGTCTTCGTTACTGTACAATCCTTAATCAGGAAAGTGCATTTAAATACGAAGTAGGCGAAACCGATTCTCCAACACAAAACTTTACTCTTATAGAAGAAAGTGCTTCGGCTCCATTCTTCGCAGGTGCTAGTGATACACGAAATAATATTCCTCTTGCAAAAGACAACACATACATAAGTCTTTCATTGAGTGATACTTCTTTGCCATATAAGACAACATTTACAGTTTCTTATGATTCAACTTCTTCATATATAACAGACCTTGCAGGTAACCGCTTAAAGTCTGTATCAACTATGAAGACTCTTGACCGAACATCACCTGATTTTAAGATTTCATTCTCGCCGGTAAATCAGAATAAGATCTTCCTTCTTTTTGTAAAGCAGCTTAGAAATGATATTGTTTACAACGGTGAAGATATTGATGAGTCATTCGAAGAAATTATTCCTTACTGTTTTGAACTTGGAACAATCAGCGGTTCAACCTGGACTACAAACTCAGGCTCAGCACTTCAGATAGATACTTCTGTTCCAGCTTCAATTATTTCTTCTAAGTCAAATTCTTATTACACAGCAGTTGAGCTTACTTTGAATCAGAATGCAACAATGGAAGATATTGAAGAAACATATATCAGACTTAAGCCGGCAGGTACTGTTGGAACAAATACTTACGGGGCTCAATCAAAAGACCCTATCACCGGTCTTGATAACAGCTATGTAACATTTATTCAGGATGTTGTAGGAAACTATATGCCTATGTACCAGGCTCATGCACTTTCCGATTTTGCTGCAAATATGGTAAATCCTCTTTATGCCTATAACGATGATATTGAATACCGCGAAGAAAACCTTACTTATAGTCTTTACGAGCCTGAATCCTGGGCAGTTCATGACTGGAACAAGGAACAGCAGAACTACGGAACCTTGCTCGCACAAAAGCCTGTAACTGTTATTGCAGATGTAGATACTTCATATTTTGCAGACGACAGCGGAAATCTTAAGTATACCCTGAGGATGTTCTACTCTAAAAATCCTGATGCAGGTTCAGAAAGTGATGAATACAATGCCGATATTCACGATTCACTTCGTCTTTGGGCTCCAGATAATTCTAATTTTGCAAATAACGGTCTTTTCCCGGCTTATGCAGCTGTAACAAACCAGAATTATGCATATGTAGACGCAGTTCAGCTTGATACAGACTTATCAAAAGGCGTTAAGTTTAATTTTGATGACGCTACTGCTCAAAACTTTACTCACGGAAGCCAGATATCATTCCTTTTTGGTGTTTTCGAAGGAGCAAATCAAATATCAATCTGTCTGAACCCTATTCTTTCAATGAATAATGGTTCTGCAAGTTATAATGTTTCTGCCCAGACTCCTTTGTACATTATCCGCCTTAAGAATCCTGGTGATATTACATCGCTTGATTTGTGGTCATTCAGGGTAAAGAGTGTTGCTGCTCAGCGCGGAAATGTATCTATTATGAACAATGTAATCAATGCAGATAACGGTGAAAAGGTAGTTATTAAGGTAGATCTTAAGCAAAAAGGTAACCTTAACGTTCTTGTAATGACTCTTGACGGTAATATTGTTGATTATCTGCAGCGTGGTGAAGCCGAAGAAGGTGAGCATTTCTATTCATGGGACGGTACAAACCGCAGAGGAAAGACTGTTGCAAGGGGAATGTACTTTGTTCGCGTTACAGGACCAGGCATTGACGAAACTCGTAAAGTTCTTGTTGTAAAATAACCAAAATGCATCTATACTATAAGGTATGGATCAAGAAAACAGACTGAATCACAGGTATTCCGAAATTGGTCGCGTTGTTGCTCCCGAAATCTGCGCATTGCCGGGTATTCTCGACAATATCAGTTATACGGGCTGCAAAATTCATTTTCCAGTTTCTGTAGTTGTCGATTTGGAAACAGAGTACATGATCAAAATAACCCTGAGCCGTTCCGTAGAAGATACTCCGTTGCAGCTTATGTGTAAACCAATGTGGGTAACCGAAAATCAGGGTTCAACTCAAATAGGACTTCAAATTCTTTATTCGCCGGATGATGCAAGACTCCGCGAATTTATTTCATATCTTCAGGAAATGGGCGACGACGACGAACTTCCTGACGTGCTTTAAAAAGTTTTTCTATGACTTCAATTAAAAAACTCGATGGAATAGGATTCCTGGCCTTCCCAGAACAAAAGGATTTTCTCGTTAGTGAATTAAAGGATAGATTTAATGTCTCCGTCATTGCGAGCGAAGCGTGGCAATCCAACTTCTATGGAGACCTTCTGTACTTGTCAAATAAGTCTGCTTTTTTGCAGACCTCCGGAGGCAAGTTTCCATACTGGGCGCGTACCTGCATGACAGAACCTTTTATCTTAAAGTTTGATTCAATCGGCGAAGCAGCTGTTGCCTTAAAAGAAATCCAGCGCAACTGGGCACCTTATCAGTATACATGCTTCAGACGTGCCCAGCTTATTCAGGAAAAGCTTCCTTATATAAACCTCAAAGACAGAAAGTTTCCTTTTAAAATTCCAGATTCTCCTATGGGGCTTTATACGCTTATTGATGAACACACGCTTATTGCTTCTGCTGCAACAACTTCACCGCTGCCTGCAGGAACAATGCGTTTTGTAGAAGACCACGAAAATCCTCCAAGCCGGGCCTATTTAAAAATTCAGGAAAGCCTTACTCTGGCAGATTTTTATCTTGGCTGCGGCTTACCCAAAGAAGGGCAGAAATGCTTTGAAGCAGGAGCCTGTCCCGGCGGCTGGACCTGGGTACTTGCAGGCCTTGGAACACAAGTGTATGCCGTTGACCGTGCAGAACTTGTCCCGGAGCTTATGCAAAATCCTTTAGTTACTTTCCGTGCCCACGACGCTTTTACAATCCCGCCTGAGGAAGTAGGACCTGTAGACTGGGTTTTCTCCGACGTAATCTGCTACCCCGAGCGCCTGTTAGAATGGATTCACATCTGGCTGGACAGCGGGCTCACACGCAATATGATCTGTACCATAAAAATGCAGGGAGCCATAGACTGGGAACTTATTAAAAAGTTCGAAGAAATCCCCAATTCTCGCATCGTGCATCTTAATTATAACAAACATGAATTAACGATAATCTTGTAATAGATCCTCGGGTCAAGCCCGAGGATGACATTGTCATTGTCGGGCTTGACCCGACAATCTTTTCTCTAATAATCCCTCAAAATATACCGAAAATTTAGGTATATGCCTGCAAACAGCTATGAAAAGCCAGATTTTTGGTCTCAAAAGGCGTTTTCCGAAGGGTATCCTGCGCGTTCAGTGTACAAGCTCAAGGAAATCGACGAGAAATTCGGCATGATTAAGAAAAACTACACAGTCCTCGATTTAGGTTCGGCCCCGGGCAGCTGGACAACTTTCCTTTTACGCACAATGGAAGGCACCGGCAAAGTAGTTTCATGCGACTTAAATCCTCTGGCAAAATCTGTAAAAGGCGATAACCTTGTTTTTATTCAGGGCGACTTGAATGCACCTGAAATCCGTACACAAATTAAGCAGAACGGTCCTTATGATCTTGTTGTATGCGACGCAGCTCCAAAAACAACAGGAAACCGTACCGTAGACACAGCCCGTTCAGAACAGCTTGTAGAAATGGCTGTATGGTATGCCCAGACTATGCTCAAACAAGGCGGAAATTTTGCTGTAAAAATCTTCCAGAACGGAGACCAGCAGAAAATCCTTAAATCTATGAGAGAAATATTCACGACAGCCAAAGGTTTTAAGCCCGAAGCCTGCCGTGCCGAATCTTTTGAAACTTATCTGATTGGAGTAAATAAAAGATGAAAAAAATTGAAGAATGTGCTATAATCAAAAAACTTGAAAGTAAATTTAATATGGTGTTTAAAACTCGTGTCTCAAGAATTGTCAGCTCCTCTATTATCTTCTTCAGTTTTGGCGTAATTTTTGCGTCAACCTGTATAGGCATTCTTCATACAATCGATTCTCATAAGGCCGTGGGTGGTCTTGAAACAGCAGCCGTTCCGGTTGCAGCCGACGACGATTTTAAAACCTTAAGCAGTCTTCTTGAAGAAACAAAAACTCCTGAACCTGCAACCGATGTAGCAAATGAGCCTGCAGTTTTAACATATCAGACATATCGTGTAAAAGCCGGAGACATGATTGGTTTTATTGCCGATGCCTTTGGAATTACTCAGGATACAATCATAAGCGTAAATAATATCCGTCAGTCACGATTAATTCAGCCTAATCAGTATTTGAAAATTCCTTCAATGCCAGGAATCCTTTATACAGTTAAAAAAGACGGTGAAACAATAGAAACTATTGCCGAAAAATACGAAGTTGAAGCAGAAAAGTGTGCGCTTGTAAATTATCTTACACCTACAACAGAACTTAAAGCAGGTTATTCACTTTTTGTACCAGATGCTGAACTTGACTGGATGACTCGTCAGGAAATTAACGGCGATTTATTCAAACGACCTCTTAAGGCACGCTACTGGCTTTCTTCTAATTATGGCTGGCGTGATTCTCCATTTAATCCGGGAACACGTTCTTTCCATGGTGGAATTGATATGGCTGTTGCTCAGGGAACTCCAATCTATCCTGCTATGGACGGTAAAGTTACAACAGTAGGTTATAACGCAACTTATGGAAACTATGTAATTGTTACACATCATTCAGGTTATAAAACACTTTATGCACATATGAGTAGGGTTGCCTGTGCAAAGGGTAATTTTGTATATGCACAATCAACTGTAATTGGTTATGTAGGAAGCACTGGTCTTAGTACTGGTCCACACCTGCATTTTACTGTTTACAAGAACGGTAACACAATCAATCCTTTGTCAGTTCTTAACTGATTTTTGTAATTCTTCTATTTTATATTTCTTTTTTCACTTCTCAAGTTTTTATAGACAACATTCTTAATGTGTTGTAAAATATTCTTTATGAAACGAATTTTTTCAGCTTTATTTATTTTGTTTATCGGAAGCTTTGCATTTGCACAGTCTGCCGATGTAATTACAGAGATTCTTGGTGCAGAACAGGCAACCTACGGACAGGTATGCTATCTTTCTGCAATTCATCAGGGTTTGATTGCTGATGATGCTTCTTATGAAGACGCCGTAAATGTTCTTCTTGAAAAAGGACAGATTCCGGAAGATGTTGGTGCTTATGATTCAGTTTATATGGCAAACCTTGCATTTATCTATACTCAGATCTGGCCTGATATGAAAGGCGGACTGATGTTCCGACTTACAAAAGGTTCTCCTCGTTATGCTTTTAAGAAGTTTAAGAGCGACGGCGTTATTTCTGAAAAAGCAGATCCTAACGCTTATGTTTCTGGACGAGAAGCCCTTAATATTCTTACTGCCTGTATGATGGTATATGGTGCAGATGAATGTATGGATATGGATATAGAAGAGTAGGGGTGTAGTGATGAAAAAGCTTATTGTTTCAATTTGTACAGTATTTTGTCTTATGGCCGCACCTCTTACAGCTGTTGAATGGGGCGGATTATTCTTTAATGATACAGGTGCATCTATGGATGTTTCTGAACCTGAAAATCTTGAGATTTCACAGGCAAACGGACTTTCGTTGTGGTTAAAATCTCCACTTGCCGATTCAGGTTTCTATTTTTCTGGTGAAGCACTTTATAAGTTTAAGCTTACATTCCCAAAAGGTGATTCTCCTGTTTTTGAGCAGATTGCCGATGTTCCTCTTCTTAAGGTTGCAGGTGATGTAGAGCTTGGTTCAGGACTTCTTTCACTTAATGCCGGTCGTTTCTATTATGTAGATTCAACAGCAGCAGTTCTTTCACAGACTATAGACGGCGCTTCTGTTAAGTATTCACTTCCTGCCGTAAACCTTGGATTCTTCCTTGGATACACAGGACTTCTTAATTCACTTAATGTTCCAATGGCCGGATGTTCTCCAAAACCAGAGGCAAAGATTTATGACCTTGCAGAGCCATATCTTCCTCTTGGAGTTACTTTTGAATTCCCATCTTTGTTTGCAAACCAGTCACTCGAACTTGACGCATATTATATTGCAGACTTGACTGTAAGTGAAAACAGCAGATGTTATGCAGACCTTTTGCTTTCTGGTCCTATAACAAACTCTGTATTCTATAATGTTGCTACTTCATTTGGTTTTGTTAATTTCAAAGATTTAATGAATTATTCTTCATTTGCATTGCTGTTCTTCCCTACAAAAGCAATTACAGTAACTGCCGGAGCAAACTTTGGTTCAGCAGATGATCAGGGACCTTTCGTAGCTTATTCAAGCCTTGCTGCAACTTCTATGCTTGCTGCTAACAGTATTACACCAAAGGCTGCCTTTACTTATACAACAGACAGTCTTTACTTTAATGTAAGTGGAAATGTTCCGTTTGGATATGATGGATCTAAATATGGAATTTCAAACACTCTCTGGGATTTCAGTTTTATGTATAATATATTCACAGATTTCCAAGTTGGATTTACTGTAAATACAAAAATTGATTTAACAGGATCAAATGATCATAACTTTAAAGCTAAATTAAGTGCTGCTCTTGCATTCTAATGCAGGACAAACTATAAATGGAGGTATTCCTTATGAAAAGACATTTTTCAAAAATGATTATTGCCGCTCTTGCAGTATTATTCACATGTAGTTCAGTTTTTGCTGCAAGCGCAAAGGTTACTTATGTTAAGGGAAAGGTTGAAGTAAGCCGTGGTACCGAATGGGTTGCACTCAAAGTAGGTGATGTTGTAAATGAAGCTGAAACAATCAGTACCGGATTCCAGTCGGAAGCCCGCCTTAACTATAATGGCTCCGTTATGGCTGTTCCTGCTCTTTCAAGAGTTACACTTGAATCATTGCAGTCTTCTGGTGCAAAAGATACTGTAAGCATCAAAGTAGATACAGGTGCCGTTCGTTCAAAGGTAACTCATACAAGCGGTAAAAAAATTGAATACGAAGCTCGTACTTCTGTAGGTGTTGCGTCTGTTCGTGGTACAGACTTTGTTGTTTACTCTGATGGAACTGCAGAAGTTTATGAAGGTGCAATCGTTTATTACGATGCCAATGATTATGTACCTCCAAAGGATACAGGTTCTGAAGAAGGTGAGGGCGAAGAAGAAGGCGAAGAAACAGAAGAAACCGAAGGAACTGAAGGAACTGATGAAGCTGGAGCCGAAGGAGAAACTGAAGGCTCTGGACAGGATCAGGGACCTGCAAATGCAACAACTTCTGCCGATGAAATTACTTCTAACTCTCCAAAGGGTGCAAGGGTTATTGGTGCCGGTCAGTCTTCTCAGATTAATGAAGATGGAGAAGCTTCTGACCCGTTTGACGAAGCTAAAAACCGAAATCAGAAGGCAAAGAATTCTGTTGGTTCTGCTTCCGACAAAGACGGTCAGTCTAGCGGTGCTACAGCAGCAAACGGTGGCTCAAGCAGCGGTTCTCAGAGTACTCCTCAGACAGGAAATATAGAAATTAAGATTACATTCCCTCAGTAATCTTGTTTATGTCAGACGAGCAAACTTTTGAAAACATAATTACAGTAAAAGCTCTTTCTCATTCTTATTCTGTAATGGATTCTCAAAAAGCTTTGGAAAATGTTTCCCTTGCTATAAGAGAAGGTTCTTATACGGCAATTGTTGGATCCAACGGAAGTGGAAAGAGCAGTCTGTGTCGTCTTATCTGCGGCCTTTTGTCGGTTCAAACCGGCGAAATCTGGATTGCTCCTCAAAAAAGAATAGGTCTTGTTTTTCAATCCCCTAAAGATCAGATTGTAAGCAGCAAAGTTTACAGAGATACTGCTTTTGGCCCGATCAATCTTAGATTAAAGCCGTCGGAAGTTGAGCTTCGTACAATAGAAAGCCTTTCGGTTGTAGAGCTTCTTCATAAGGCAGAAGCTCCAACTAATTCGCTTTCGCTTGGTCAAACCCAGAAGCTTGCGCTTGCCGGTGTGATTGCAATTAATCCGGATATTTTAATTCTTGATGAAGCGGTTGCAATGCTCGATTCTCAGTCGCGGGAATCTGTTTATGAGCTTTTGAGAATGCTTCACAGCAAGGGAAAAACAATCATTCATATTGCACACGATCTTCAGGCAATAAAAGAAGCTCAGTCTGTAATTGGTCTTGAAAAGGGCAAGCTGTTTTTTGACGGAAGCTCAGAGGAATTTTTAAAATCAAAGCTGCTTTTGCAAAAAATTACGGGAGCTCCGCTAGAAGCCTGCGTTCGTAAAAAAGACGCATTTGCCGGCAAAGAGAAGGTTTTTTCTTTTAAGGATGTTTGCTTTGCTTATGATGAAAGTCGTGAACGCCCCGATTCGTTCCTTTTGAATAATATTTCTTTTGATCTTCACAAGGGAACTTTAACTGCATTAACCGGTGTTTCCGGAGCCGGCAAATCTACTTTGCTTGAGCTTGGAGCCGGGCTTTTAAATCCAGATTCGGGAGAAGTTTGCTGTAAGGAACATCCTGCTCTTGCTCAGCAGAATTGTGCGGCAGCTTTGTTCGAAGCCTTTGCTGCAGATGATGTTGCCTTTGGCCCAAGAAACCTTGGAATTAAGGGAAAGGCGCTTGTGGACCTTGTTCATAATGCGATGGATAGGGTTGGACTTCCATTTAAAGAATACGGGGAACGAAGTTCGATTGGCTTGAGTGGTGGAGAACAGAGAAGACTTGCAATTGCAGGAATTCTTGCCCTTAATAAAGATATACTTTTCTTTGATGAACCAACGGCAGGACTTGATGGGGAATCCCGCATAAATATTTTGAATATGCTGAGGTCTCTTGCTCAGGAAGGAAAAACTGTTCTATATACAACTCATAATCAGCAGGAAGCAGACTTTGCCGATGCAGAAATTAAACTGGAGGATGGAAAAATTGAAAATCCGCAAAGTCAAAGCTCTTTGCAGAATGATGGTCTGCTTCCTCCAATGCCGGTGTATAGCGCTTCGTCTATGATTAAATCATTAAAGGGAGCTTCGGCAAGTCTTTCGGGTTCTGGCTGGAAGGTAAAGTCAATGCTCGAAAAGCTTCCTCCTGTTGTGCGCCTTATTTTGTTCTTTGCTTTGTTTGTGCTTTCTTTGTGCGCCAAAAATTTAATTTTTAGCTCGGTAATGCTTGGACTTTCCATTGTTTACTGCCTTTTTGCAAACTTCCGGATTAAGCGGCTTTTAAAAAGCTTTATAAAGATTCTTCCGTTTCTCTGCTTTTTTGCGATTTTTCAGATTATGTTCAGACAGGCTCTCCCGGATGAAGTTCGTTATACAAGCTGGAGATTTTTTACTATCACTCCATCAAAGCTGCTTTTTTGTCTTAATTCAATTTTACGAACGTATGCCGCTCTTTATTGTATAAGTGCCTTCTTTGTTTCTACTCCCGAGCAGGATTTAATAGACGGTTTTAAAATAATTATTCCAAGCCGTAATCTTATTCTTGTGCTGGAAGTAATTTTCAGGTTTATTCCGCTTTTGGTTGATGAAGCCGAGCTTATTATAAAGACTCAGATTATTCGTGGTGGCCTTGGAAGTGTAAAAGGTAAACTGGCAAAAATAAGGGCTGTTATTCCGCTTATTGTACCTCTTATCATAAGAACCTTCAGAAGATCCGAGGCACTTGCAGAAGCTATTGTAATGAGAGGCTTTCATGAAAAATGATTTTAATATGTGTCCCATGTGTGGCAGCAAAAAAATAGAATGGAAGAACGGAAAAAAATGGATTTGTCCTGACTGCGGTTTTGATTTGTACTGTAATATTGCAGCTGCAGTTGGAATTGTTCTTTATGATGATGAAGGCAACGTATTTTTTGAAGTTCGAGCAAAGGAACCGCGCAAAGGATTTTTGTGTCTGCCGGGAGGTTTTGTAGATGCAGATGAAACTACAGAACAGGCAATTGTCCGTGAATGCCGTGAAGAAATGGGTGCGGAACTAAAAGAAGAAGATGTTACTTATCTTTGTTCTTTTCCAAATATTTATGAATATAAAAATATTGAATACCATACCTGCGACATTTTTTTTGCCGCAAAGCTTCCTTCTGTTTATAAAAATATGAACGAATTTGTAAAAACTCTTCACCGCGAAGAAAGTGAGGTTGTACGTTTTGAAGTTCATAAGGTAACTACTTTGGAAGAAGTAAATGCTCTTCCGCTGGCATTTGTGAGTGCAAGAAAAACTCTTACAAAGTGGGTTTCGTTATTAAAGGAGTAATGATGTATTATTCAAATTATGCTGTTTTTGCAGCCCTTGCTTTATATATTGTTGTAATGATTTCTATTCCATTCCGTATTAAAAAGAATGGTCGTGAAGGCTTTGCAGGAAAAGACCGTTCCTTCTGGATCAGGGAAATCCTGATTTTTACAGGTTCGCCGCTCTTAATTATTTTGTGTCTCTTTGTTCACTTTGAACTTGTCCCGACAATTGCCTTGTGCGGCTGTGGAGTGCTTGCGGCTTGGGCCGGCGTTCAGGAATTATTTCCAAAACAATAATGCGCTCCCTGTGGTCCCTGAGCTTGTCGAAGGGCACCAATAAAAAAGAGCCGGTCCCATAAGAACCGACTCATATATGTAATCAACCCGGAGCTTAGCTTCTACGGGCTGGAAAACAAAGGGCTGTCTTGTTTAAGACAGCCCTTTGTATTAAGGAGTGGATAGGAGTCGAACCTACCAATGATGGTTTTGCAGACCAGTCCCTTACCGCTTGGGTACCACTCCGTGTTTTGCTATGATAACAGATAATCTTGTTTCATGTCAAGATATATGCTATACTATTACTGTCACTAGAAACAACGTGCTTTGTTTCTAGTGATTCTCTTTATTAATGTGGGAGTTTCTTCACGTGCCGGTGCGGTGCTCTACTAAGGAGATTTTTTATTCTATTTAACAAGGGACTTAATTATGTCATTTAGTTCTATCGTTACAAAAATCGACGATATTGTATGGGGTATTCCTACTATCGTCCTCATTCTTGCAACTGGATTGATTTTGACTATCAGCGCAAAAGGCATTCAGTTTACCAAATTGGGAAGAGCTTTTAAGGGTATCTTCAAGAAAAACGAAGGAGAAGGTGAGCTTTCGGGCTTTGCTGCTCTTTGTACTGCACTTTCTGCTACTATCGGTACAGGAAACATTGTCGGTGTAGGTACCGCTATTGCTGCCGGTGGACCTGGTGCTCTTTTCTGGATGTGGATTGCAGCCATCCTTGGTACTGCAACAAAATATGCAGAATGTATGCTTGCAATTAAATATCGTGAAGTAAAACCTGACGGACACGTCCTTGGTGGACCTTTCTATACAATCGAAAAAGGTATGGGTGCTAAGTGGAAGTGGCTTGCAATTTTGTTTGCTGTATTTGGTGTTCTTGCCGGTCTTCTTGGTATTGGTACTATGACTCAGATTAACGGTATTACTTCTGCTGTTAATATGACATTCAATAATTCTGGTACTGCTTTTGTAATTGGAGAAAATTCATATTCTTGGGCTACTGTAATTGGTGGTGCAGTTGTAACTATCTGTGCTGCTCTTGTTATTATTGGTGGTCTTAAGCGTATTTCTAAGGTTGCAGAAAAGGTTGTTCCTGCAATGGCAATCGTTTATATCTTCCTTGGACTTTCTGTAATTATCATGAACGCTTCTAAGGTTCCAGCTGCATTTGCACTTATCTTTAAGTCTGCCTTTGGATGGAAGGCTATGGCCGGTGGTGCTGCCGGTTGGGTTATAAAGCAGGTTCTTGATTCTATGCGTAAGG
>JAEEGK010007015.1_pt1 | contig 26950 bp, 23 predicted proteins | sample 8958771 | NCBI WGS metagenome assembly JAEEGK01 (sample SAMN16246547, study PRJNA631951) | gut metagenome | biome: gut microbiome; feature: rumen; material: SC-attached | host: Bos | place: Iran: Karaj | collected 2018-10 | reverse complement strand
ATTTTCGGCTACTCGATGGCCGGAGGAAACGCTCTTTCGCTGGGCCGCTACTATGACCTGCACCCCGAAAGGAATGTCAAAGTAATGGACATCTACACCGGGGGCGGGACATACAATCTGAAAACCACGCTGGATGAACTGCTCGAGTCCGGCGAGGCCAACTATCCTTTCCTTGCCATTGTCTTGCACAGTCTGAATTACTACCGGAATCTCGGCATAAAGCCCGAAGACCTTTTCCGTGGAAAGTTGCTGGAGGATTACGAGGATCTGTGCTCGGGCAGCAAGAATGTCGTGGAAATGACGCAGCTTCTCGGCACACATATCGAAGACTACCTGAATCTGGACCAGCTTCGCCCGGGGCAAGAGACCTATGAGCGCCTGATGCAGGAAGCGGACAAGCTGAGCATCTCTCCCGAGTGGATGCCCTCGGCACCGGTGCATCTTTTCCACGCCCAAAGGGACAAATATGTTCCGCCGACCTCGGCGGAGAATCTCGCTGAGGCCTGGAAAAAGGCCGGAGCAAATGTCACATACACCCCGGTGGACACAGATGATCACCTGAATACCTTCTTCGTAGTAGCCAAGGCTTTGCTGGAGAAACTATTGTAAATATATGAATATCACAAGAATATGGGACTTTTAGATGGGAAAGTGGCGCTGGTGACCGGCGCCGCACGAGGGATTGGCAAGGCCATCGCCCTCCGCTTCGCCGCCGAAGGTGCGGATATCGCCTTCACCGACCTCGCCGTCAATGAAGAGACTGCCGCAGAAATCGCGGCCCTTGGCCACCGTGCCAAGTCGTATGCCTCCAATGCGGCAGATTTTGAAGCCACCCAGGCAGTCGTGGACGAGATCCTTAAGGATTTCGGCAGGATTGACATCCTGGTCAACAACGCCGGTATCACGAAGGATGGCTTGATGATGAGAATGACTGAGCAGCAGTGGGATGCGGTGATAGGCGTCAACCTCAAGTCCGCATTCAACTTCATTCATGCCCTTACTCCGATAATGGCTCGCCAGAGAGGCGGAAGCATCATTAATATGTCTTCAGTGGTGGGTGTGTCCGGCAACGCCGGCCAGTGCAACTATTCGGCTTCAAAGGCTGGAATGATCGGGCTCGCCAAGTCAATCGCTAAGGAAATGGGTCCCCGAGGGATCAGGGCCAACTGCATCGCACCCGGCTTTATCATCTCCGATATGACAAACGCCCTTCCAGAGGATGTCCGTGAGGCTTGGACCAAACAGATTCCTCTCCGTAGGGGCGGTACACCTGAGGATGTGGCCAATGTCGCCCTCTTCCTCGCCAGCGACCTCTCCAGTTATGTCAGCGGCCAGGTTATCCACTGCTGCGGCGCAATGAATTGCTAAATGGCGGGAATACCCTCACTTAAGACCCTTCTGAAGGATAAGCCCGATAGCCTTATCGGGCAACTCCTAAGATATGCGGTAGTCGGGGGAATATCGTTCGTGGTCGATTATGGCAGCCTTTGGCTTCTCACCGAGAAGGCGGGGCTGCCTTATCTTTGGTCGGCTGCGATTGCCTTTCTCCTCGGCTTGATCTGCAATTACTTGCTGAGCACCGCCTGGGTTTTCGGGGAAAGCAGGATTAAGAACGCATGGGGAGAGTTCCTCGCTTTCGCCATAATCGGCGTGGTCGGTCTAGGCCTCAATGAGCTTATAATGTATGGCTGCACAGACGGACTCGGTTTCCATTATATGCTTTCCAAGATAGTATCGACGGGTATAGTCTTCTTCTGGAATTTTCTCGCCAGACGGTTTCTGGTTTTTAAATCTTGATTTTTATGGGTAAGACCGCGATAATCATAGGTGCGGGTCCGGCTGGCCTGACCGCAGCCCTGGAACTACTTCGCCAAACTGATGTTAAACCTATCGTTTTGGAGGAAAGCTCCTTTGTGGGAGGCATCTCCAGGACAGTGAACAATAAGGGCAACAGGATGGATATCGGAGGTCACCGCTTCTTCTCCAAGAATCAGGAGGTGATGGAGTGGTGGGAATCCATGATGCCGATCCAAGGGGCTCCTTCACTTGATGACATATTGCTTGAAAGGGACAAGGACCTTGTCCAAGGGGGACCTGATCCGGAAAAGGAAGACAGGGTGATGCTTGTCAGGGACAGGGTGTCACGCATCTTTTTCCTGCGCCATTTCTTTGATTATCCGATCTCCATAAAGTGGTCTACATTCGCCGGAATGGGTCTCTGGAACACGATTCGGGTGGCCTGGGGATATTTGGTCTCGACCCTCCATAAACTCCCGGAGACTTCTTTGGAGAATTTCTATATCAATCGTTTCGGAAGGCCTCTCTATGAGATGTTCTTTGAAGATTACACCGAGAAGGTGTGGGGAGTGCATCCGAGCAAAATTGGGGCTGATTGGGGCTCCCAGAGAGTTAAGGGGCTTAGTGTCTTGTCCATATTGAAAGATGTGCTCACCAAGCCTTTCAGGAGGAAGAGTATTGACCAGCAGAAGGTGGAAACATCTCTGATAGAGCGCTTTATCTATCCGAAATACGGTCCTGGCCAGCTATGGGAGACGGTGGCTTCGGAAGTTGAGAAGGCTGGTGGGGAAATACGTCTATTGTCCAAGGTGACCGGTATCATCATGAAAGATGGTAAGGCGGAGGCGGTTGAGGTAAGTGCCTCGGATGGCCAGGAGACAATACCTTGCGATTATCTTTTCTCAAGCATGCCTATAAAGGATCTTGTGGCCTCTGTGAAAGGAGTTGATATTCCCATGGAAGTCGCTGGTGTGGCCTCTGGGCTGCCCTACAGGGACTTCATCACAGTTGGTGTTCTAGTGAATAAGCTTAAGATCACTAACGGGACGAAAATCAAGACTTTCGAGGGTCGAGTTCCGGACACTTGGATTTATGTCCAGGAAAGGGATGTCAAGGTCGGACGACTCCAGATATTCAACAACTGGTCACCATACATGGTCAATGATTACAAGGGTACGATGTATGTTGGCATGGAATATTTCTGCGACGAGGGTGACCAGATGTGGAATATGTCCGACGAGGATTTCATCGAGATGGCTCTTGTGGAGCTTGAGAAAATCGGAGTCGTGGACAGGAGCGATGTGTTGAAAGCTGACAGGATAAAGGTCAAAAAAGCGTATCCCGCCTATTTCGGCACCTATAAGGAGATTTCCAAGGTCCGTGAGTGGCTGGATGGGTTCCAAAACCTGTTCTGCATAGGAAGGAACGGACAGCACAGGTACAACAACATGGATCATTCCATGCTTACCGCCATGGAGGCCGTGCGCTGTGTCAAGGATAACATCGCAAGCAAAAATAATGTCTGGGAAGTCAACACAGAAAAAGAATATCACGAAAGCGCCAAAGCCTGAGAGCTATTTCCGCTTCATTTTCCGGAAGGAGCAGGCGCTCGACTGGGCAGCCGTATTCTTCGTGGTTTTGCTTGGGTGCTTGCTGGTCACGATAACCTTCCCCTATCCCAGAATGTCTTCAGACACCTATGGATACATATGGGCCGCGATGAATAACTGGTTCACCCACCTGCGCCCATTCGGTTATTCGTTCTTCCTTCAGATTGTACATGTTTTTTCCAAGAGCCTGTATTCGATAATCGTCTCACAGGCCCTCATTTATGCGGTTTCGGCGGGTCTTCTGCTACTTGCGGTGAAGAAATACTGGCCCCCTGAAAAGAGGTGGTGGTTCTTTGTTTTCGAATTCGTCGTGGTTTTCAGCCCGGTGGCCTTCTTCCTGCTCGATACCGTTCTTTCTGATGTTCTCCAGTGCGCATTGTTGTTCGTTATCGTAGCCATGCTCATGGTTATTATACATGAGGGTTCCTGGATAGCTTTGCTTCTGTATGCTGCAGCCTTGTTCTGTTCCTTCCACACAAGGTACTCCAGCATGTATTTTCCGATCGCGACACTCCCCATTCTCGCCTTATCTGGCAAAAAAATCATGCGTTTTGCCTCCGTCGGATTGACGGTGGCCGTATTCGCTCTTTTCTATGTCCAGACGGAGAACAACATGGTCAAGTATTACGGACTAAAACAGTTCTCCACTGGTTTTGACGGATGGCAGCTGGCCAATAACGGCCTGCATGTTATCCCCTTCATAGATACGTCACCGGACAAGATCAAGATTCCCGAGGATAATAATCTGAAACGACTCCATGAATTCGTGCTCAACTACAATTATAAGCACCATAAGATCGAGGAGTATACCGATGGAGGGAAAAAAGCCACCGCTTCTTTCATATGGATCAATGATGCCCCGCTGAAACAGTATCATATACGTATGATGGTGGACAACGACATGGCCACATCATGGGTCAAACTCGGGTCCGAAGTTTATAAGGATTACGGGAAGTGGCTTATACTCAACTATCCAACTCTCTTCATAAAGCATTATCTTTTACCTAATATAAAACAGGTCTTCTTCACCAACGTGTTGGAGATGCACAATTTCGGGAGTGATATCCCGGCGGGGAAAGAGGAGATTGTGCAATGGTTCAATGTTCCGGAAGACAAGGCGTTCGGGGCGAGAGGCGAGCTATATTCCAAAGTATTCAATCCCCTTTACCCATGGATTGAGCTTCTGACGTGGCTCATTTTTATAGCCTCCGCCGTTGTATTGTTGAAAGTCAAGAAAAAAGGAGACCTTTCCAAAGAGACTAAACTGAGCCTCTGGATGCTGTTCTTGATAGGTTTGGTTTATTATGGCACAGTCACATTTGCAAGCCCGATAGCGCTTCGCTATTGGATGCCGATGCATGCCGTAAAACTGGCTTTCGCCTGGATTGCCGTTACCGAAACTCTTCGTATCCGGGCATCCCGAGCCCAGCGATGAACTCCTTGAACTGCTTGTCATCTTTAGGACAGATGAGCAGGGCGTCTTCGGTGTCGATGACGAGGTAGTTCGTCAAGCCTTTTATCGCGTAGATTTTCTTCTTATTCTCGGTCACGACGAGATTATCTTCGTCACCTTTGAAGAGACTTTTCCCTGAGTTAGTGGCGTTTCCATCAATATCTTTGGACGGTACCGTCTTGAACAGGGACTCCCATCCGTCGATGTCTGACCAACCGAAACTCCCGGAATACAGCCACGCGATATCGGTCTTCTCCATGACTCCATAGTCAATGGATATCTTAGGGCACTCTGAATAAGCTTTTTCCAGGAACGACTTCTCTCCGGGCCCGCCAAGGATGTCTTCCCATCCTTTGAATACGGAAACCACATCGGGAAGGTGTTTTGTCATTTCCTTAAGAATGACTGACGCTTTCCAGGCGAAGATACCGGAGTTCCAGAAGAACTCTCCGCTATTATAGAACACCTCAGCGAGATCCTTGTCGGGTTTCTCTGTGAAGGTCTTGACTTTCACCGGTTTGCCGGATTGCGCTCCGGCTTTTCCACCAGTAACCTGGATGTAACCATATCCGGTGTCTGGGCCTGTTGGGGAAATGCCCATGGTCATCAAGGCGTTGTTTTTGGTGGCGTATTCGATCACGTCATCCACCGCTTTACGGAAGGCGGTCTCGTCGGAGATTATATGATCCGCCGGGGTCGTCAGGATGATGGCATCAGGATTCCTCTTCAAGATGGTGAATGTGGAATATGCTATACAGGGGGCTGTGTTGCGGCTGTGTGGCTCAAGCAGAAGGTTGCTTTCGGGGAGCTCCGGGAGCTGTTCCTTGACCATGCTCCCGAACCGGTCCAAGGTCACCACGAGGATATTGTCAATAGGAATAATCCTGGAGAACCTCTCAAAGGTCATTCTCAGAAAAGATTTCCCGCTTCCGGCGATATCCAGAAATTGTTTTGGTCTGGACTCCCTGCTTATCGGCCAGAAATGGTTCGCCGTTCCTCCGGCCATTATCACGCAATATCTGTTGTCTGTCATAATCAAATTGTTCAAGCCTCCTCAAAAATACAGTGGGGTGAAAGCGTCAGGGAACCATTCCAGCCTCTCTTCCCCACCGTCGAAGGTGATGGCGACGACATCGAAACTAACTTCCATTCCCCAGGACACCCCTGGATCTTTGGAACTGTGGAGATATCTAAGCGCCGCATTAGCTATCTTCCTCTGTTTGAGCAATGTGACGTTTTCCTCAGGAGCTACTGCCACTGGTGCCACACGGCTCTTTACCTCTACAAAATGCACGCCGTTACCTTGGGTTGAGATGATGTCTATCTCAAGATGTCCGGCCCGATAATTCCTTGCCACGATCCGATGTCCCATTCCCTCCAGGAAACGGCAGGCCAAATCCTCGCCTCTTCTCCCCAACAGCATCCTGGCTGTCGGTTTGCCCTCTTTTTTTAAGTCTTTCATAATTCAGTTTATTCAGATCCTTCGCCTTGCTCAGGATGACATTAGTCAAATTCGACAATCGTGACCCCTGTGCCGCCGAACTGAATATGCTCATCATGGACGGAGCTGACTCCTGGAATGGTCCTGAGATATTTCTGGAGCTCATCCCTGAGGGCTCCCGTCCCTTTGCCGTGTATGATCCTGACAGATCCCACACCGAGCATGATGGCGTCGTCGATATAATGGATCACTATGTCTAAAGCGTCAGAAACCCTCTCGCCCCTAACATCGAGCTCTGGGGAGAATCTCATTCGGCGTTCCCGCAAACCGGAATTATCCACCACGGAAGAAGGCTTGACGGACTCTTTCCGGGCCGCTTTATATTCATTCGAAGATATTCTCTCAACCTTGTCAACGGGCATTTTGCTGGTGATATTCCCGATGGCGACTGTCACCGCTTTGTTCGAGACACGGGTGACCTCACCCACCATCCCGTTGTCCTTGACCCTCACTTTCTCTCCGACTTTCAATGGGCCAGGCCTGAAGCGGTCTTTCTCATCAGGCTCCATCTCTCTCTTCACACTTCCCTTCCTGGCCTCAGCCTTGCGTTTTCTCTCGGAAAGCTGCTTAAGTTTCTTATCAATGTAGTCGTCGTGGTCTTTCTTGTCGCTTTCCTTCTTTGTCTGCAAAGCTCCGAGAAAGTCCTGCAACTCTTTCCTCGCGTCTGAGGTTTTCTCTTTGTCCGCCTGGGATTCCTTGATGGTCCGGATGGTGTTCTCGACTGTCTTGTTGGCGCCAAGCACGATTTCCTCCGCCTCTTTCTTGGCTTGCTCAAGAATCTCCTTCTTGGTCTGTTTAATTCCCTCCAGCTCTTTCTGGTAACGTTCGGTTATGCTGTCGAGAGTTCTGTCGGTATTCTTGATCTTTTGAAGTTTCTCATCCAAGGCTCGCCTGTTGCGCACGATTTTCCGGAGATTCCTCTCCATCCCCACAAACTCCTCTCCAGCACGCCCCTCGGCGTCTTTGACTATGTTCTCAGGCAACCCCATCTTCCTCGCCAGCTCGAAAGCGAACGACCCTCCTGGCATCCCGATGTCCAGCTTGAACAAGGGCTGTATCTTCGAGGCGTCAAATTGCATCGCACCGTTAACAACACCGGTGTCGGGACCCGAGGCATAGAGCTTCAGGTTGGTGTAGTGTGTGGTTATAACCCCATATACACCTCTTTTATCTAATTCACTTAGAATTGCTTCCGCTATGGCTCCACCAGCAGTCGGCTCCGTTCCGGAACCGAACTCGTCAATCAAGACCAAGGTCTTTGAGTCAGCCTCTCTCAACATGGACTTCATGTCTTCCAGGAAGGAGCTGTAGGTACTTAGGTCGTTCTCTATGCTCTGGTCGTCTCCGATGCTCACCATTATTCTCTCGAACACGGGCAACTCTGAAGACTCTGATGTGGGGACGAGCATACCCCATTGGAACATATACTGCAGGAGTCCGGCGGTCTTGAGGCACACGGATTTACCTCCGGCATTGGGGCCGGAGATAAGCAATATATGTTTGGCGGGAGTGAGTTTTATGGTGACGGGAATAATCTCCCTTTTCTCTCTGACCAGAGCTTTCTCAAGAAGTGGATGTCTGGCCTTTCTAAGGTTCATCTCCCCTTCCTCTGATATAACCGGCATCCCGGCCTTGAAATCTAGCGCCACCTGGGCCTTGGCAATCAGGAAATCCATTTCGCCCATATATTCGGCGGAGTTTATGAGATCCGGGACATAAGGCCGTACAAAGTCGCTGAAGGCCGCGAGAATACGTTGTATTTCTTGCGTCTCCTCCGCTTTCAGGGTAAAAATCTCATTCTCAAGCTCTATTATCTCGGCAGGCTCTATGAAGGCAGTCTTGCCGGTAGCGGATGTGTCGTAGACGAATCCGGGAATCTTTTTCTTGCTGGCCCCGCTCACAGGGATGAGGAGTTTTCCGTCCCTGACAGAGAGACCGGCATCCTCGTCCACCAGACCGTCCATTTTAGCCTGTGCCAGGATGGCGTTAGCCCTCTTAGATATGGCTCCTTCCTTGGATTTCAGCGATTTGCGTATTTGAAGCAAATTGTCCGAGGCGGTGTCTTTGATGTCCCCGTATTTATCCAATATGACGTCAATCCTTCTTTGGACCTCCGGGAAACTCATCACCGGGGCGCTCATCCTTTTGAGGTTAGGATATATCCCATCCTTTATGGCCAAAAAGAAATTGGTCAGTTTCCTGACCGTCTCAACCATGGTACGGAGTTTCCCCAAAGAACCTGTGTCGATATTCCAGCCTTCTTGGCCTAAGGGCTTCAGGAAATAGAGGCAATCGATGTAACCGTTCGTAGGGAAACTCTCCTCGAACATCATGATCAGCCTCATCTCATCCGTCAGGGCGAGTCTGTGGTGAATCGTTTTCGGATCAGAGCAGAAAACCTCTTCGTTCACTCTTCCGACCGCATATTCAGTGGAACACCGGTCAGAGACCATCGCCCTGATCTTGTCAAACCCAAGTTTGCTCTCAAGCCTCTTGTCTATGCCGTTCTCCTCCATCACCTATCCTTATCCTCTTTCTTGCCTAACTTGAGTTTGAGCTCGTTGATATTGCCTATCGGAGTGAGGATTCCACCCCTTACGAAAGACACGCCACCGGTTTCCTCAGACACGACAACCACGTCGGCATCTGTTTCCTCGGATATTCCGATGGCAGCCTTATGTCTCATTCCATAGCTTGGTGGAATATCGGTCCTTTGGGTTATGGGAAGTGTGCATCTGGCGGCGGTGATTCTGTCACCTTCTATGATCATTGCCCCGTCGTGTAGGGGGGAGTTCTTGAAGAAGATGTTCATTATCAACCTTCTGGAGACCTTGGCATCAACAGCGTCACCGGTCTCGATGATATGGTTGACAGAGTCTTTGTGGGGGAGAACGATCAACGCTCCGGTTTTTGCCTCAGACATGGCCCTGCAAGCCTCCGCTATCTCGTTGACGGTTTCTCCGGCGAGGGTGTTCTCTTTGATTCCGAACAACTTCCCGATCATCTCCCTGCCTTTTCCGGCGGCCCCGTACCTGGAGCCCAGCCTGATGAGGAAATGACGGACCTCGGGCTGGAATATCACAATCAAGGCAAGCACACCGACATCGATGAAGGTGCCGATCAACGCGTTCATGAGCCTCATGTTCAAAGCCGCCACGACAACCCTCAAGACGAAGAGGAGTATCACGGCGATGAATATGCTCATGGCGGCGGACCCGCGGATCCAACGGAACACAAGGTATATCAAGGCGGCGACCATCAGTATGTCCAGGCAGTCGGCGGCGGACAAATTGAGGAAGCCGAATATTGACGATATATGGTTTATCATTATGCTCATTTTCGTACCGCGAAGATAGCTATTTCTCTTTGATTATAAGGTATTAGGGTTGTTGAAAACTTTGTTAATTGAAAATTAATTCGTACATTTGCAGCCCGCAATTTTAGGCGGGATAATGTAATACATTTATATACAATTAATTAACCAAACCAATGCCTGGATTAATTGGAAAGAAAATCGGAATGACTTCCGTTTTCGGTGCTGATGGAAAAAATATTCCATGCACCGTCATCGAGGCTGGTCCGTGTGTTGTCACGCAACTGCGCACTCTTGAGAAAGATGGCTATGAGGCCGTGCAGCTTGCCTATGACGAAATCAAGGAGATACACGCCAGCGAGCCCCTTAAGGGGCACTTCAAAAAGGCAGGGACCACCCCCAAGCGCAAGCTCGTCGAGTTTCCGGCGGACTTCGAGGGTGAGCTCAAGCTCGGAGACACCATCACCGTGGCTGACATCATGAGCGATGTCAAGTTCGTCGATGTTGTCGGTACTTCCAAAGGAAAGGGTTTCCAGGGTGTTGTCCACCGTTATCACTTCGCCGGTGTCGGCGGAGCGACCCACGGCCAGCACAACCGCCTGCGCAAGCCTGGTTCACTGGGAGCTTCCTCATGGCCTTCACGCGTCTTCCCCGGAATGAGGATGGGCGGCCACATGGGCAATGAGAGAGTCAAGGTCTTCAACCTCGAGGTTGTCAAGGTCATCCCTGAGAACAATCTTCTCGTCATCAAGGGTTCCGTTCCCGGAGCCAAGGGTTCATATGTAGCATTGGAGTTTTAGTTATGGAATTGCCAGTTTTGAAAATAGACGGAACTGAATCCGGAAAGAAGGTTGTCCTTGACGAGAAAGTCTTCGGCATCGAACCCAACGATCACGCCATTTATCTTGATGTTGTCCAGTACCTCGCCAACAGGCGTCAGGGTACCGCCAAGACCAAGGATCGCAGCGAGGTCGCCCACTCAACAAAGAAGCTCGGTCGCCAGAAAGGTGGCGGTGGCGCTCGCCACGGTAGCTTGAAAGCCAACATTTTCGTAGGTGGTGGCCGCGTGTTCGGTCCCAAGCCTCGTATTTACAGGACCAAACTCAACAAGAAGGTCAAGGCTCTCGCCCGCCGCTCAGCTCTCACTTATAAGGCTCAGGACCACGCCATCGTTGTCGTCGAGCCCTTCACAATGGAAGCTCCCAAGACGAAGGAGTTCATGCACATCATCGAGGCCCTCAAGGCCGGAAGCCGCAAGGTTCTCTTCGTCCTCCCCGAGAATTCCACCAACATTTATCTTTCCTCACGTAACCTCCCTGAGGTGAAGGTCATCACTGTCAACGAGCTCAACACCTACAACATCATGAATGCTAATTCCATGGTGCTGGTGGACGGAGTCCAGGATGTCATCGCGGAAAGGGATAACCGTTAAAAGAGCACAGAGATGGGAATTTTAATCAAGCCTATAGTTACCGAGAAGATGACGGCCGAGACTGAGAAGTTCAACCGTTATGGCTTCATCGTTGACAAGGAAGCTAACAAGCTTCAGATAAAAGCCGCTGTCGAGCTGATGTACAACGTGACCGTGAAGGACGTCAACACGATCAACTATCACGGAAAGCGCAAGTCCCGTTACAGCAAGACGGGTATGCTCACCGGCCGTACAAATCACTTCAAGAAGGCTTATGTGACTCTTGAAGGAGATGATAAGATCGATTTCTACGCTAACATTTAAGGAGGAACAAGGCAATGGCAATAAGAAAATTCAAGCCCACGACTCCTGGTCAAAGGAACAAGGCTATCAGCGCTTTTGACGAAATCACCGCCAAAAGGCCGTACAAACCGTTGTTGGAGCCCCTTAAGAGCACAGGCGGAAGAAATAACACTGGTCAGATGACCGTTCGTTACCGTGGCGGCGGACACAAGAGGATGTACCGCATCATCGACTTCCTCCGCGACAAGGACAACGTCAAGGCCACTGTGTTGACTATTGAATACGATCCGAACCGTAGCGCCCGTATCGCCCTCGTCGAGTATGCTGATGGTGTGAAGAAGTACATCATCGCTCCTGCTGGACTGAAGGTCGGTCAGGTCATCGAGTCCGGTTCGGGTGTTGCTCCCGATCTTGGAAACTGCCTTCCTCTTGCTGAGATCCCTGTCGGTACGCTCGTTCACAACATCGAGCTCCGTCCCGGCCAGGGTGCCGCTATGGCTCGTTCAGCCGGCACATTCGCCCAGCTGGCCGCCCGTGAAGGCAACTACGCTATCCTTCGTCTCCCTTCGGGCGAGACCAGGATGGTCCTCACCTCTTGCCGCGCCACTGTCGGTACGGTCGGAAATGGAGACCACAATCTTGAATCTCATGGCAAGGCTGGACGCCGTCGCTGGTTGGGCCGCAGGCCTCACAACCGTGGTGTCGTCATGAACCCTCACGACCATCCTATGGGTGGTGGAGAAGGCCGCGCCTCTGGAGGACACCCTCGCTCACGCAAGGGCTTGCCGGCTAAGGGTTACAAGACTCGTAATCCCAAGGCGACCTCCAACAAGTTCATCATCGAAAGAAGAAAGAAGAAGTAATTAAACAGAAATCAAGATTATGAGTCGTTCATTAAGAAAAGGACCGTACATCCAGGAAGCCCTGGAGAAGAGAATTCTTGCTATGAATGATGGTAGCAAGAAGAAGGAGGTCGTGAAGACCTGGTCCCGCGCCAGCATGATCTCCCCTGACTTCGTCGGCCATACAGTGGCAGTTCATAATGGGAACAAGTTCATTCCTGTTTACATTACTGAGAACATGGTCGGACACAAGCTTGGCGAGTTTGCGCCTACTAGAACTTTCAAAGGCCATTCGGGCAACAATAAGTAATCATTAAAGGAGATTTAAGTTATGGGAGCTCGTAAAAGACTAATGGCTGAGAAACTCAAGGAAGCCAAGAAGCAGACCGCTATAACAAAGCTTAATGACGTGCCTACATCCCCTCGCAAGATGCGCCTTGTGGCCGACACTGTGAGAGGTGTGGAGGTAAACCACGCGCTTGACCTTCTTCATTTCTCGAAGAAGCATCCGTCAATTCCGCTCGAGAAGGCTCTCCGCAGCGCTATCGCTAACTGGGAAGCCAAGAACCCTGACAAGAGCAGTGAGCTGGATAACGGCAATGTTTATGTCAAGACCATCATGGTTGACGAGGGTCGTACACTCAAGAGAATCCGTCCTTGCCCTCAGGGCCGCGCCGGAAGGATCCGCAAGCGTTCGAACCATGTCACCATCATTCTCGATGTCAAACCCGCTACAGTAGAGGAGAATTAATTATGGGACAGAAAACTAACCCTATTTCCAACAGAATCGGTATCACCCGTGGATGGGACTCCAACTGGTGTGGCGGCAACTACGCCGAGAAGATCGCCGAGGACTATGAGATCCGCAAGTATCTGACCAACCGTCTCGCGAAGGCCAGCATCTCCAAGATCGTCATAGAGAGGACCTTGAAGCTCATCACCGTGACTATCCACGCCGCCAGGCCTGGTTTCATCATCGGTAAGGGCGGACAGGAAGTTGACAAGCTCAAGGAAGAGCTCAAGAAGGTCACCAAGAAGGATGTCCAGATCAACATCTTCGAGGTCAAGAGACCTGAGGTTGACGCCCATATCGTCGCTGACAGCATCGCTCGTCAGATCGAGGGTCGTGTTTCCTACCGCAGGGCCATCAAGATGGCCATCGCTTCCGCGATGAGAGTAGGTGCCGAAGGTATCAAGGTCCAGATCAGCGGCCGCGTCGGTGGCGCTGAAATGGCTCGCAGTGAGATGTTCAAAGAGGGACGTACCCCTCTGCACACTTTCCGTGCTGACATCGACTATGCTCTGGCAGTTGCCAGCACCAAGGTCGGTTGCCTCGGAATCAAGGTGTGGATCTGCAACGGTGAGCGCTATGGCAAGCAGGATCTTACCCCCAACGCCCCTTCAGCGGCTAACGCCCAGGGTGGCGCCCGTCCCCGCAACGATCGCGGAGACCGCAGGGGAGATCGTCGCGGAGACCGTGGCGAGCGTCGTGGAGGCCGTGGAGGCCGTCGCGATTCCCGCAGCGCCGAGTAAGGTCAATCCTTCAAGAAGAAAGAAGGCTGGATACCTCAAGGTTCCAGCCTTTTTTTCTATATTTACGTCACTATGACAAAATCCAGAATAGTTTGTTTTTTATTTATAGCCGCGTTATTGTGCGGTTGTGTTGGGAAGCAGGCGAGACCATCCTCAAATCCTGCTTATCCTAAAGCCAAAGGTATTACCCGTATCGTTCAGTACAATGTCGGGGTTTTCTCAAAGGAAGTTGAAAACAGCATCCCTATGATTGCCTCCATGATGAAGGAGATCGGGGCTGATGCGCTATCACTCAACGAGTTGGATAGCTGTAACACCAGACATCCCAATAACCAGTTGGCTGATTTGGCTGATGCGATGGGGAAATGGGAATATCAATTTGGAAGGGCGATGCCTTATCGCGAGGGAGCCTATGGCGTCGGAGTCGCCGTGCCGGAGGTTATTCTTGACTCTTTCAATATTCCTCTTCCTCAGGGAAATGGCTCAGAACCAAGGGCTTGTATGGTTGTTGAGACTTCGGGATATGTGCTTGCGTCGACTCATCTGGACTATCGTGATGAGCCGTCCATGGTAATACAGGCGGAGACGATCAATGAAGTCATCGCCAGCAGATATTCTGAATCTAAAAAACCAGTATTCCTGGCGGGAGATATGAATTCCACACCCACCAGCGCCGTCCTCAAAGAACTGGAAAAGAAATGGGAAGTGATCTCTTGCAGGAAGAATACTTACTCGGCTGAAAACCCTCATGAATGCATAGATTTCATCCTGGTTCTCAAGAACGGTCCGAAGATTAAAGTAATTGGTTCCGAGGTGCCCATTGAGTTCGCTGGAGGTGAAGTCGCTGTCGCTTCTGACCATCTTCCGGTTTTCGTGGATGTGAAACTCTGACAATCAGTTGTCATATTCCACGTTTTTTATTAATTTAGCCTGTTGTCCCGAAAAGGGGCGACAGGTTTTGACTTGTTTTAATACACATAATTGATTATGGCACAATCCAGAAGAGATTTCATAAAGAAGGCTGGCTTAGGGTTAGGCGCCTTGACGATACTTCCCCGTGAGGTGTTCGGCAAGATGGGAGACTCGTCCAGCAAGTTCGTCGCTCCGAGCGACCAGATGACCAGGGGTATCATCGGAGTTGGAGGAATCGGAATGAGTAACCTCCATTTTGTCAGTGACGAGCGTTGCCGTCTCGTGGCTGTCTGCGACGTTGACCAGAAACATCTGGACAACGCTCTCCAGAAGGGAGAGGAAAGATTCGGGACCAAACTCCAGTCCTATCACGACTGGAGGGATCTTGTCCATGATCCCAATGTGGACATCGTCCATATCGCCACACCTTCCCATTGGCATGGTCTAATGGCTGTCGAGGCCGCCAAGACCGGAAAAGACATTTTCTGCGAGAAACCGATGACAAGGACTATCGGTGAGGGTAAGAAAGTTGTCGAGGCTGTCAACAAATATGGCAGCATCTTCCGTCTGGACACATGGTTCCGTTTCAAGGATACATTCTATGGCCTTGGCACCACAGTTGAGCCCCTGAAGAAACTCGTCGATAGCGGACTTCTCGGATGGCCTCTTACTGTAAGGATCTCCGGCGCCACTGGATTTGCATGGAAGTTCTACTGGACTGGAAGGGAAAATCTTGAGCCTCAGCCGGTTCCGAAGGAGCTTGACTATGATCTCTGGCTTGGACCAGCCCCTGTCAAACCTTACCATCCCCACAGGGTTCACCAGAGCTTCCGTGGCTATTGGGACTATGAGTCCGGTGGATTGGGTGACATGGGACAGCACTATATCGACCCTGTCCAGTACTTCTTGGGCAAGGATAATGACCTTCCTGTCAAAGTTGAAGTCGACGCGCCTCAGCAGCACCCCGACGCTGTCGGTATCTGGAGGAGCATCACATACACCTACGCCGATGGGTGTAAGATCATCCTCGAGGGTGAAGGCTTTGAGAGCTCCGGCAAGGTTCCTTACATCGAAGGACCTAAGGGAAAGGTTTACAAGGGCTTCGAGTGCACCATCCCGAACGTTATGGACGTGATCAACGAGCTTCCTGATCCGGAACCTCGCCAGGTTGATTTCCTGGATTGCGTCAAGAATCGCCAGAAGTTCGCTCTCAACGAGGAGAACGGCCATCACAGTTGCACTGTTGTCAATCTCGGATCCTGCGCCCTCAGGCTCGGTCGTACACTTCATTTCGATCCGGAGAAGCAGCTGTTCATCAATGATGACGCCGCCAACTTGCTTATCAACCAGCCTATGCGCGGACCTTGGTCAATTTAAATCTTGATAAGGATATGAAAAAGATATATTCGATACTTTTATTCCTCGCCCTCTCGGTAGCGGTTTATGCCCAGGATGCGAGGCAAAGGACAGTCCAGACTATCGTAGCCGATGTCTTGGCGGCTATGCCCGCCCAGAACAGCGCTGATTTCGCCACCCAAATGGGCGATCTCGCCGCCGCCGCTCCCCAGTCAATCGTCGAGGTGGCCAAGTTGATGAAGCCTGCCGGCGAGGGAGTCAAGAACGCCATTTATGAATATGCCCTCCAGGGAGTCGTCTCTTTTGTGAACGATCCTGCCCATTCCGCCAAAAAGGCTGACGTGCTAAAAGGATTGCAGGATGCTGCCGCGGTTTGTTCCGACCCCTACAATAAAGAGCTTCTCACCACTCTCCAGAGGATGCTTGGCAACTATGTCGCTCCCGCCGCGGAGCCCGAGATGCCCGTAAAGGAGGCTCAGGCACTCCTCAAATCCGTAAAGACTCATGAGAAATGCCTCGCCGCGTTGACCCTTATGAAAGCCCAGCCCGAAAAGGCTTTGAAGACAGTGGCTTCCGCCCTTAAGAGTGACGATAAGATATTCAGGAACTCAGTGCTCGGTAATGCTACCAAACTTTTTGGTGCCGCTTCGCTGGTTCCGCTTTTGACAAGCAAGTTCAAGAAGTTGGCTCCCGACGCCAAGGTTGATGTGCTCAACTGGTTGGGAAACAACAAGATATCTTCAGCCGCTAACATCGTCAACGCCGCGGTCGGGAATGGTGGTGAGATTGCTAAGGCCGCCATTGCAGCCGCCGGAAAAATCGGAGGTGCCGCAGCAGCTTCAACCCTTATCGGACAGCTTGGCGGTGAATTCGGCCAGGAGGCTTTGACAGCTCTCAAGTCATTCAAGGGAGACATCAAGAATGAAGTCGCCGCCGCTTTGACCGAGAAACTAGCTGCCGGGACCGACAAGACCGCTATCACGAACCTTTTGAGTCTCGCTTCCGCAAGGAAGATGAAGAATGTTGCTCCGATAGTGTATTCGATGATCGGGTCGCAGGATAAAGGACTTGCCCAAATGGCTGAAGGAGCCCTGTCCAATTTCACTGGGACTGGGGATATCGCAAAAGTTGGTGGACTTCTTGACGCCGCCAAGGGTGCCGCTATCAGCAACTACCAGGACGCCCTGAAGGCCGCTATCCATACACTTGCTCCCGCTGAGCAATATTCCAAGGTAAGTGGTCTTATCAAGACCGCGAAGAATGTGGTTAACTTTTATCCCGTCCTTGCCTCCACTGGCACCGATGAGGCTGTCGCTGATCTTGAAAACGCCTATAACAATGGCAGTTCCGCCGCACTTGCTTGCTTGACCAGCGTAGATAACTTTAAGGCTGCCCCGATTCTCTTGAAAGCCGCTCAGGCGAATCCTTCAAATATCGCGAGCGTCCTTCCTCGTTTTATCTCCTTGGTCAGCGGATATGAGACCAACCTTGATAAGAAACGCGCCAGTCTTGGCGAAGCCCTCGCTTTGGCGAACACGAAGGATCTCAAGACCGCCGCTCTCAGTGCCTTGGCTAACGTTCCTACGATGAAGTCATTCCTGCTTGCCGGGAAGTATCTTGATGACAAGGATGCCGCCTATGCCGCGGCTAATGCGGTCAAGAATATCGCGTCCAAGACTAAGGAGGAGATCAACTACAACGATTTCAAGAATTTCCTCACCAAGGCTGCCAACGTATTCAAGGGCACCGGCAACGCCGATGACGGTTATGCTGTCAGTGAGATTGATCAGATTCTTGACGCCGCTGAGCCTTTCACTCCTTCCGAGTTAACCGCTGAAGAGAAGAAGCAGGGCTTCGAGATGCTGTTCGACGGAACCAACCTCGACAAGTGGCAGGGAGACCTCGAAGGATATATTCCTGTTAATGGAACCATCTATGTGTCAGCTAACTACGGCAGCACAGGCAATCTCTATACCAAGAAAGAATACCGTAATTTCGTCTATCGTTTCGAGTTCTGCTTCCTCCGCGAGGGAGTAAACAACGGAGTGGGTGTCAGGACTCCGATGGGTGTTGACGCCGCCTATGACGCCATGTGTGAGGTGCAAATTCTCGATCATGACGCGCCAATGTATGCGAATTTGCGCGAATATCAAGTTCATGGCTCGGTTTATGGAGTAATTCCAGCCAAGAGAATTGTCCACAAACCTTTGGGTGAGTGGAGCACCGAAGAAATCAGGGTTGAGGGCGACCGGATCAAAGTCACTGTCAACGGTGAGGTTATTGTGGATGGAAACATCCGCACAGCCTGCAAGGGCCATAATGTGGCTCCCGACGGCAGCGGCACCAACCCTTATACTGTTGACCACAGGAACCATCCCGGAATGTTCAACAAGAAGGGATACATTTCATTCTGCGGTCATGGTGAGGGACTGAAGATTCGCAACGTCAGAATCCTGGATCTTGGTGACAAGAAGTAAAAAACTAAAGTATTAAAAATGAAGACAAGATCTATTATTCTTGTGGTTGCCGCCTCGCTTTTCCTTGCGAGTTGCGGTCCCAAAGTTTCTGACACAACAGTCATCACCGGTAATCTTGGAGATGACGCACCCGAATCGATTTATTTTTCAATCAAGCCATTGTCCTTCAACAAGGCGGTTACGGTCGAGAACGGACAGTTCAAGGTTGAGATTCCCAAATATCTCCAAGGTATGACCCAATTGAGGGCCGGGAAGGTTACGGGTAATTTTGTTTCTGACGGAACCCCTCTGACTATTTCTTTCAATGATGACTATAGCCTTAAAGTGGTCTCCAAATATCCGAAGATCTCCGTTCAGACAAAGTTTGACGCGTTCCAGAAGGCCATGCAGGATCTTCAGGCACAGTATCAGCCACAAATAGAGGCTGCCAAGGATGAAGCCACCGAGGATCAGCTTTATGACGCATTCCAGAATGATGTCAAAAAGCTTTGTTTAAGCGCCGTGGATGCCAATAAAGATAATGTGACAGCTGTCTCGGCGATTGACAATCTTCGTTATCTCCTTAATAACGACCAGATGGACTCCGTCTTGATGACTATTGACACATCTTTGGCTAAGGTATCGACTATCGCGACCCTTTCTAAATCTGTCGCCGCCAGGAAGAAGACCGCTGAAGGTCAGATGTTTACCGATTTCAAGGTGAAGAATCAGAAGCTTTCCGATTATGTGGGTCATGGCAAGTACATCCTTGTCGACTTCTGGGCTTCCTGGTGCGGTCCGTGCAAGGCCGAGATGCCTAACATCAAGAACGTGTATGAGAAGTATGCCGGTCCGGAGTTTGACATCCTTAGTGTGGCCGTATGGGACAAAAAGGATGACACTATCGAATCCGCCAAGGAGCAGGGGATTGTTTGGAACCAAATTATTGATGCCCAAAGGATTCCGACCAATACCTATGGTATTGACGGCATTCCTCACATCATCCTCTTTGGTCCTGATGGAACCATCGTCAAAAGGGATCTTCGCGGTGATGATATCGAGGCTGAGGTCGCGAAGCATGTGAAACCTGTCAAATAGTTTGTCAGACAATAATCTCACTATCAGGGAGAAAATCTCCCTGTTTCCACATTCCCCGGGGGTTTATCGCTATTACGATTCCTCGGGGAAGGTGATTTATGTGGGTAAGGCTAAGGACCTCCACAAACGTGTGGCGCAATATTTTGTGCCTCCCGAGAGACTCAATGTGAAAACCAGGATATTGGTTTCCAAGATAGCGGATGCCCAGTTCTCGGTAGTTGATTCCGAAGCGGATGCGTTGTTGCTGGAGAACAACCTTATAAAGCAATACAAACCCCACTACAATATCCTTCTGAAAGATTCCAAGACCTATCCTTGGATAGTGGTGACAAATGAGGAGTTCCCGAGGGTTTTCCTCACAAGGCGGGTGGATCGCAAATCCGGAACCTATTTTGGGCCATATAGTTCTGTGACCCATGCTAATTATCTTTTGGAGTTTTTCAGGAAAAACTATCCCCTTCGTTCCTGCAAGCTTAACATAACGGGAGCCGCTGTCCTTCGTGGCAAGTTCCGTCCGTGCCTTGAGATGCACATCGGACGCTGCAAAGGTTGCTGCGTGGGAGCGGTCAGTCGTGAGGAATATTCCTCATGGATCTCAGAAATCACTCGTCTGTTGAAGGGTGGTGTCAACGATATCATCAAGGAATATGAATCGGCCATGAAAGAGGCCGCGGCTGAGCTCCGCTTCGAAGACGCGCAAGTGTTCAAGAATAGGGTAGATGCGCTGAAAAAGCATTATTCAAAGTCGATAATATCCTCTGCTTCAGATGCTTCCTGTGATGTGTTCTCCCTGGTTTTCGATGGAAGCGAGGCTTTCGGCAATTTCCTTCGCGTGAGGGGAGGCTCGGTCGTCCAATCCCTGAACCTTGGTTTCAAGATGAACATCGAGGAGGAGCAGGCTTCGGTTCTAAGTACTTTTATCGCTGAAATAGAATCCAAGTTTGGCGCCTTGGCCAAAGAGGTTATAGTCCCGTTCCTACCGGATGTCGAGATTGAAGGTGTCGAGTTCAAGATACCGGCTAAGGGAGACAAACTATCGCTGCTGGAGCTCAGTGCCAAAAACGCCCGGGAATACCATTTCAACGCCCTCAAGCAAAAGGAGAGGACCGATCCTGACGAATATAAGCGACTCGTTATGGAAGATCTCCAGAAATCGTTGGGAATGAAAGAGTTGCCTAAGCATATAGAGTGTTTCGACAACTCCAATATCCAGGGAACTAATCCGGTGGCTTCGTGCGTTGTTTTCCGGGACGGGGTGCCTTCCAAGAAGGACTACCGGAAATTCAAGATCAAGACTGTCATCGGCGCCAACGACTTCGCGTCAATGAAGGAGGTGGTCAACCGGAGATATTCCAGGATGTTGGCGGAGGCTCCGGATGATTTGCCGCAACTGGTCGTGATCGATGGCGGAGAAGGGCAGCTGGAGTTCGCTAGACAAGCCCTTGCGGAACTTGACCTTTTGGACAAGTTAATGGTTGTCGGCCTTGCCAAAAGAATGGAGCTCGTAATCAGGATCAATGATCCATATCCTCTTTTCCTCGACAGGAACTCACACGCTCTCAAAGTATTGATGCAGATCAGGGACGAGGCTCACCGTTTTGGTATCACATTCCATCGATCCCTACGTAGCAAAGGTCAGCTGAAAAGCGCCCTGCGGGAGATCAAGGGAGTCGGCGAGCAGACCGAGAGCCGTCTTCTCATGCGATACGGCTCAGTCGCGCGCATAGCCGCCACCTCCGTTGAGGATTTGTCAACCATGGTCTCTCCCGCATTGGCCAAGACTATACTTGAAGAATTGAATAAAGAAATCAAAACCTAAGAATAATGAAAAGATCGATTATCCTAGCGATAGCCACGCTTTTATTGGCATCCGGTTTCGCCACTATGGCTCAGGACAAGATATCGTTGAACGGCACCTGGAACCTGGAGTTTTGGGAACAGGAAGAGCAAGCCGTGACAGATCCGGCTGAAGTGGCTTCTTTGAAGACCACCAAACTTTCAGCCACTGTTCCAGGCAATGTGGAACTGGATCTTCTGGCAGCCGGGATGATCAAGAATCCGGAGATAGGGAACAATATCTATGATTTGCGGAAATACGAATTCTGCCAGTGGATGTACAGCAAGTCGTTCACTGCTCCGGAAATAGCTAAGAGTCAGAAATATATTCTTGATTTTGAGGGAATAGATTGCTTGGCTGACATCTGGCTTAACGGAGAGAAGGTCGGATCCACCGAGGACGCCATGATAGCTCATAAATTCGATGTCACCGGAAAGGTAAAGGCAGGGAATAACTTGCTTCAAGTCATTATTCGATCCGCTGTCCTCGAGGCTCAGAACTATCTTGTCGGGACCTACAGTTTCCGTCACTACACCGAATCTGTCTGGATCCGCAAGCCTCGTCACTGCTACGGTTGGGACATAATGCCCAGGTTGGTCAGCGCCGGTCTGTGGAGAGATGTCTCTTTGAATATTCAGAACCCGGTCAGTATCAGCGATGTGCATTGGGTCACGGTGGATACGAACCCTACTACAGGAGAAGTCTCGGCATTCGTTGACATCCAGATCAAATATCCGGCTTCAAAGATTGATAAGGTGAAACTTAACGTCAAGCTGGAAAGGAACGGAAAAGTGGCTTATGAGGATGTGCGTATACTTCCCACGTACGCCTGGAGGACAGAGTTCACTTTGGATAAAGCCGACTTGTGGTGGCCGAAGGGTTATGGAGAGCCCGCCTTGTACGACGGCACCCTGACCTTGATCGATGAGGACGGGACAGTCCTGGCATCTGATACCCGAAAAGTGGGCTTCAGGACGGTGAGGTTGGATCGGAGCGAGATGATCGATGAGAATGGTGAAGGTGAGTTCTGCTTCTACGTCAATGGAGAGAGGATTTATGTCCGAGGAACTAACTGGGTGCCTCTTGATGGTTTCCATAGCCGTGACGCCAAATGGGTGGACAGTACCTTGGACATGGTTGTGGACCTTAACTGCAATATGATCCGCTGTTGGGGTGGTAATGTCTATGAGGACACTCCTTTCTACGACCGTTGTGACCGAGAGGGGATCATGGTCTGGCAGGATTTCTCGATGGCTGGAATAATATATCCCCAAGACGCCTCCTTCGTCTCGAAACTCCGCGATGAGATCAAACAGGTTGTCCTGAAGTTCAGGAGCCATCCTTCTTTGGCACTATGGTCTGGCAACAATGAGAATGATAATTCCTTACTTTGGACTTTGCCTACTTTCCATATTGATCCGAACAAGGATGTGATTAGCCGTAAGATGATTCCGGAGGTTTTGTACGAGTTCGATCCCACGAGGCCGTATCTCCCGAGTTCCCCGTATTTCAGCGAAGAGGCATTCAAAAACGGGTGCCAGCGTTCAGATCTTCCTCAGGATCATCTCTGGGGTCCCCGCGGATACTATAAGGATCCGTTCTACAAGGAAGCCAAGGCGATATTCGTGAGCGAGATCGGCTATCATGGCGCTCCCAGCAAGGAATCCATCGAGAAGATGTTCACCAAGGATTGCCAATACCCTTGGACAAAGGACGGCGAATGGAATAAGGAGTGGCTGACAAAATCAGTACGACCTATACCATTCTTTGATGAGTTTGTGGGAAGGAACGACTTGATGACCAAGCAGATAAACCTATTGTTCGGTTTCCGTCCCAAGACTCTTGACGACTTTGTGATGGCTTCGCAAAGCACCCAGGCGGAGGCGATGAAGTATTTCGTGGAGAAGTTCAGGGGTGCGAAGTTCGACCGTACCGGCATGATCTGGTGGAACGTGCGTGACGGTTGGCCGATTGTCTCGGATGCCATCGTGGACTACTACAACTCCAAGAAGTTGGCATACAGCTATCTCTGGAACGCCCAGAGGACAGTCTGTGTGCTCATTAACGACGATGAGAATGGTGTGCTTCCTCTCAAGGCCGTCAACGACTCCATGGAGCCGGCTGACGGCAAGGTGAAGGTGACCGATGTCGAGAGCGGCAAGGTTGTCTATAAGGGTAAGTTCAATGTCGGAGCAAACGACCGGTCCCTGGTGGCTGGTCTGCCAATCCCTGAGGGTCAAGGAGTTCTGCTCATCGAATATGAGACCGGTGGCCGGAAATACAAGAACCACTACCTCTATGGAGAGCCTCCATTCGACTTCGGCAAGTATAAGACTTGGATGAAAGATGCGGGAATAATTATTCCAGGATCAGCTCGGTAAAAGACCAGGCGGCCTGGACCTGGAAATCCTCTTTCATTGAAGGATCATAATCTGTCCTAAACCTTTGTTCCCATAAACAGCACAAGACCGGTGTCGGATTCGGAGATGACGTACAGGAACGGGCCTTGTACGACGAGATCCTTCGGATTCGACGGATCGGCGGAACTGACTCCGGACAACTGGATACGGGAGGTCATGGAGATATTGGCAAAGAAATAATGTGGGATGAAAATTACAAGATCGTGTCTATTTCTATATGCAGAATTCGCATATAAGTTCTTGAAGTCATCCTTCAGATAATCGTAGAAGACGTTGAGAACGAACCCTTGTGACAGGTCAGGAACAGTGACCCCAATATTCCTTTTCGTGGAAGACGCTAGGATACGGTTCCACTCGTCAGAGGTCATGCTTCCGACCAGGTCTTTCACGGAATTCCCTCCTTTCGGAAGCAAGACGGTGAGCGTTAGCCTCTCGTCCGAGAATGGAAGCGAGCATGAAGAGTACTCCTCATCCTCATACACAAGGGGACCGGCGCTTTTCAGCGAGCCCTTGACGAAACTCAGGTTGGCAAGAAAATAGGTATAAAAGTCAGGGATCTTGTTATCGTGCGGCAAGGTGTCGACCAGTCCTCCGGATTTACGTTTGGCCCAGATGTCCCCAGGCCTCTCCCCGGGGGACAAAGAGTCGTCAAACTCCAAGAAATCAACCCCATAGATATCCTCAAAGATCGTTTTCATGTCGTCCGGGAATTCTTCCCGCAGGTATGACATCGCAAGGTTTGAGAGACCGAATGACAGGGTCTCGCTCTCCATGTCCGAGAACCTGCTCGTCACAGACTTGAAATAGTCATTGAACGACCAGTCGAGGAGAAGCTCTTTCCGGATGTCAATATTTCTTTTGCCCCAGTCGTTCATCTGGCTGATCATCAGCCCTTTGAGCATTTGCGAGCTCAAAGGGCTGAAAATGACACCGGAAGGGTTGTCGGCATTGGCGGCATAGACATCGGCGAACATCTTGAACCCGAACTCGTTGCTGCTTTTGACGCAGTCAACTGGAGGCTCCGTGATCGTGACCACGCGGTTTTGGCCGCGTTTCTCTCCGTCTTGGTCGCATGGCTCCTCGATTTTCCCAAACCCGTCATCGGTGTCGCCGCAGGAGACCACCGTCAGAATCGGCAGAAACAACAGGACACAAAACAAAAACTGTCTCATTGTTCTCATGTTGTTATTAATTCAGTTGACCAGTTACAATATTATGAATTGTGCAGACAGTGTTTGTGTAGCCGCGCCAATCATTTCCAGATGGGATAAGACCGTAATGACCGTCGTCATAATCCCCCTCGTATCCGAAATTCATCAGTAGATACTTGTTCTGAACAGTATTGTTTGTAACAATGGACATCCCGTCGTAAGCGTTAGGATACTCTGCCAGTACCTCTTCGTCTGTGAGGTATTCAACGATTTCATCGCCACCGATCACGTATCCTACGCCTGTGCCTGTTTGGTTCCTGTAGTATGTCTGTGTAATCGTTGTGGAGACAGACGTGTCGACACAGCCGTCTATCACCCAAGAGTGACCAGTGTTACCACAAAATGCCGAGACTAACACGGGTTGTCTGTTGTTTATGTTGCTCCGCACGGTGTCGTATGAATAATAATATGAATTCGCCGTGATTCCGCAAGGCGCCACATCGGTATATGAAACCATCGAGGCTCCGGTCGCCGAATTGGAATATGTGGCGTTCATACGGTAGCCGATTTCCATCATAAGGTCTGACACATAAGAGAAATCACCGGGACTGCTCGCTGTTAACGGCATATTGCTCCATCTAGACGAGTTAGGCAGGGGACTTTGCGGGGTTCTGTTTATACCGATCTTATATCTGATGTTTCCTAGAGATTGACTTACGAATCCCGAGATAGATGTGTAAAAATTGTTTGGATACCCGGTCTCATTATGATAATAATAGAGTACTTGAGCCACTGCGGTTGGAACGCAACCCGTCGGAAAGTGTGATTGTATATGCAAAAGGCTATCAACGAAAGGATCAATCGGTATGGTGCAATTCCAAGGATTCCCTTGTCCCCATTTCGTCTCCAGAAGATGAGGCTGGTTGGCGAGTGTCGATGAGTTGGTCTCCACGGTCGTGACCCTTACCCAATCCGCATCTGAAGGGTTATGGGCGCCTATAAGATTATCCCCGCCAAGAAGGTCGTTTCTGAGTTCCTCCCATAACTGAAGGTTCCTGTCGTCATACTCCCCTCCCCATCCGGTTCTTATTTTACACACATATTCCGCAGAGACCTCAAGCCAAGCTTTCACACCATCGTTCTCAAGATCTTCCAATACAATATTGTCCACATCGGACTCTCCGAGAACCGCCTGTGCCCGGGCGTCGGTCGGGATAACCATCCACCCGTCTTCATAATTAATGATATAAAGACAAGGAATTTCCTCATATAAATAGGTTTCAAAAGAGACAATGTCGGCCTTGTCTTTAAATGAGGCGGCATAGGCCATGGCCATTTCTTTGGTTACCTCAAACTTGTTGTCTAGAGGATCGATGTCTGACCGTGTCAAGACAGTGTCCGACGTTTCTTCCAAAACAGGTTCCACCATTTCATCGGAGGAACATGAGAAGAAGGCGAGAAGAGAAACGAGAGGTATGATTGTCAAACTAATTAAACGCATAATACATAATAAATCTCATAATAATAAATACCGCTTTTTGAAACCTTACGTCAAAAACCAGGAAAAATGGGTGAATTCAATTTAGAAGTGCAACACACTTCAAAAGTCAAAGTTAAATAATTGTTTGCAATAATCCAACGGTGTCCTGTAACCCAGTGACTTACGAGGCCTGTGGTTGAGTTTCCATTCTATTTCAGCAAGCATCTCGTCGGTCAGCTTGCTGAAGTCCGTTCCTTGCGGAATGTACTGGCGTATCAGCCCGTTCGTGTTTTCGTTTGCACCCCGCTCCCAAGAGTGGTATGGGCGTGCGAAGTAGAACTCGGCATCGAGTCCCTTCGCTATCTCCTTATGGCGGGCGAATTCCTTTCCGTTGTCAGCCGTTATCGTGTGTATTTTGTCCTTATAGGGTAGCAGCGCTTCGATTGCCGTACTGGCCAGCTGGGTGGCTTCTTTCCC
>JAEEGK010007013.1_pt1 | contig 26957 bp, 10 predicted proteins | sample 8958771 | NCBI WGS metagenome assembly JAEEGK01 (sample SAMN16246547, study PRJNA631951) | gut metagenome | biome: gut microbiome; feature: rumen; material: SC-attached | host: Bos | place: Iran: Karaj | collected 2018-10 | reverse complement strand
CTTCATCTAAATAGCAATTAGAACATTTTTCTGATTCTTTAATACATACTCCAGGTCTATTATAAATGAAGTGATATCCAGGTGGACAAGTTAAACAATTTGGATTAGTTGAATCTCCTGCTTTATCACATGTTCCACAAGTATCATAACATTTTTTATAAGTATTATCACCTTCATCTAAATAACAATTAGTACATTTTTGATCATCTCCAACACATTGTCCTTCTTGAGTATAAATAAAGTGATAAGCATAAGTTCCATTAATATATACATAACATGTTTTACAATTATTTGAAGTTTGTGAACCTCCTTTTTCACAAGTTCCGCAAGTGCTCCAACATTCTCTATATGTATCATCATCTAAATAAGTATTATTTGGTTGTTCTCCTTTTTTAATACAATATCCTACTTTATTATAAATAAAGTAATATCCATCAGCGCATTTAGCACAGTTATGTGAATTTGAATCTCCTCCTTTTGAACATTTTTTACAAGTATCATAACATTTTTTATAAGTATCATCTTCTTCATCTAAATAATATCCATCAGGGCAGTTAGATTCTTTTATACACATTCCTGGTTGATCAACAATTAAATGATATCCTGAAGCACAAGTATTACAATTATGAGATTCAGATGATCCTCCTTTACTACAAGTAGCACATGATGTATAACATCTTTTATATGTATTATCTTCTTCATCTAAATATGTATTACTTGGTTTTTCACTTTCTGGAATACATTGTTCAGCTTTATTATATATAAAGTGATAAAGATATTTTCCAGAAGCGTCAACAGCACATTTTTTACAATTATTATAATTTGATACACCTGCAACAACACAAGTAGCACAAGTTTCATAACATTTTCTATATGTATCTGTGCAATTATCTAAATAAGTATCAGTTGGTTGTTCACCTTCTTTAATACATTGTCCAGTGTGATTATAAATGAAATGATATCCATCTTTACATAAATCACAATTATTTGAACTATCAGTTCCAGCTTTACTACAATAATAACAATTATTATGGCAATAAAGATATGTATCATTTTCTTCATGTAAATAAGTATTATTTGGAGCTTCACTTGGTCTAATACAATTTCCTTTTGATACTGTATCAACGAAGAAGTGTCTAGTTGTAATACATTTATCACAATTATTAGCATCATCAGTTCCTGCTTTACTACATTCTAAGCAATAATTATGACATTTTTTATAAGTATTATCACTTTCATCTAAATATGATCTTTCTGGTTTTTCAGATTCAGGAATACATTGATAATCTTTTTTATATGTGAAATGATATAAATATTTACCATTGCTATCTTTTGCACAATCTAAGCAATAATTATATGTTTCAGAACCAGCATAGAAACAAGTAGCACAAGTTTCATAACATTTTCTATATGTATCTGTACTATTATCTAAATAAGTATCAGTTGGTTGTTCACCTTCTTTAATACATTGTCCAGTTTGATTATAAATGAAATGATATCCATCTTTACATAAATCACAATTATTTGAACTATCAGTTCCAGCTTTACTACAATAATAACAATTATCATGACATTTTACATATGTATCATTTTCTGTATTTAAGTAAGTATTATTTGGTGCTTGACTTGGTAAAATACAATTTCTTTCTGCAACTTGTGTATAAACGAAATGTCTAGTTGTAATACATTTATCACAATTATTAGCTTCTTCTGTTCCAGCTTTACTACAAGTTAAACAATATTTATAACATGGTTTATAAGTATTATCACTTTCATCTAAATATGATCTTTCTGGTTTTTCAGATTCAGGAATACATAAAGTACTATATTGATATGTGAAATGATATAAGTAATTTCCTTTGGTATCTTTAGCACAAGTTTTACAATTATGATATCCAGCATGACCATATCCATAACATGTTTCACAAGTTTCATAACATTTTTTAAATGTATCACCATCTAAATAAGTATCTTTTGGTTGACTTGATTCAGGAATACAATGACCTGTTTTATTATAAATGAAATAGTATCCATTTATACATTTCTTACAATTATTTGAATCATCTGTTCCAGCTTTACTGCAAGTTTTACAATTATTATGACATGGTTTAAAGCAACCACAAGTTTCTTCATAATAATAATTTTCTGGAATTTCAGAATGACAATTTACTTCATCTCCAAATATTCTCCAATATCCTGATAAACAAGTTACACAATTATTAGAACTGTCACTTCCAGATGTTTTACAAGTGGCACAATTGCTATGGCATTTTTTATAAGTATCATCACTTTCATCTAAGTAAGTGTTATCTGGTTGTTCTCCTTCTTTTATACAATAACCTTTTTTATTATAAATGAAATGATATCCATGTGCACATTGAGTACAAGAAGTACTTCCTGATGTTGTACAACTTCTACAACTGTCATAACATTTTCTATATGTATCTGTATCATTATCTAAATATGTATTTTCTGGTTGTTCACCTTCTTTTACACAATAATTAGTTCTATTATAAATGAAATGATATCCTTTAGCACATTTTAAGCAATTTGGATTTTCATCTGTTCCTGCTGCTGAACAGGCTCCACAAGTTTTATAACATACTTTATATGTATCGTCATTTTCATCTAAATAACAATTTGTACATTTATCATTTTCAGAGATACATTGACCAGTTTTATTATAAATAAAGTGATAATAAGTATTACATTTATTACAATTATTTGATTCATCAGTTCCTGCTTTAGAACAATAATAACAGTTTTTATGACATTCTTCATAAGTATTAGTTTTATTATCTAAATAATAATCATGTTCTGCTTCATCTTCACTTATACATTGATGTTCTTTATCAATTGTGAAATGATATTTATATGTTCCATTTTCAAATACATAACATTCTTTACAATTATGTGAAGTTGTTGATCCAGCTCCATAACATGATCTACATCTTTCATAACATTTTTTATAAGTATTGTCAGATTCATCTAAATAACAATCTTCTGGTTGATTTCCTTCTTTTATGCAAAGACCAGTTTGATTATAAATGAAGTGATATCCAGTTGGACAAGTAACACAATTTGGATTAGCAGAAGTACCGGGTTTAGTACAAGAACCACAAGTTTCATAACATAATTTATATGTATCGTCATCTTCATCTAAATAACATCTATCACATTTTTCAGATTCTGAATAACAATTTTTTCCTCCGTTATAAATAAAGTGATAATTGTCATTACATACATCACAGTTGTGATTTGAATCATCTCCTGCTTTAGAACATTTTTTACATTTATCATAACATTTTTTATAAGTATCATCTTCTTCATCATAATATGTATTATCAGGTCTTTCTGATTCAGGAATACAATTTCCTAAAATAGTGTAAATGAAATGATATCCTTTGATACAAGTTAAACAATTATGTTTTGATGAATCTCCTCCTTTAGTACAAGTTCCACAACTATCATAACATTCTTTATAAGTATTTGTTGTATTATCTAAATAAGTATGATCAGGTTGTTCATTTATACAATTTCCTTCGTATTTATAATAGAAATGATAATTATCAATACATTCAGAACAATTATTTTTTTCTGATGTACCAGCACCTTTACATTTTCTACAAGTAGAATAACAATCTTTAAGTTCTCCATTTTCAATATATTTACCATCTTGATCACTTTCATCAGTTGTTAAGCATTTTTTAGTTTTTTCATCGAAAATATATCCACTAGCGCAAGATTTACAGTTCATATTTGAGAAAGTACCATATCCTGTACAAGTAGCACATCTTTCATAACATGGTTTATATGTATTATCTTTTTCATCAAAGTAATAATTTTTTTCTGCTTCATCATCTTTAATACATTTTCCTGGTATTCCATATATAAAGTGATAAATATATTTTCCATTAGATATTTTACATTCAGTACAATAATGATTATTTGAATCTCCTCCTCTAACACAAGTTTCACATCTTTCATAACATTCTTTATATGTATCATCTTCTTCATCTAAATAACAACATTTACATTTTTCTGATTCAGGAATACATTGTCCAGTTTGATTGAAAATGAAATGATATCCACTTGGACAAGCAGCACAATTATGATGTTCTGAATCACCAGCTCCCTTACATTTTTTACATTTATCATAACATTTTTTATATGTATCATCTTCTTCATCATAATATGTATCTTCTCCACTTGTTTCTTCGTTAACACAATTTCCTTCTTGACTATATATCCAATGATATCCTTTAGCACAAGTAGCACAATTATGAGTTATACTATTACCTCCTTTAGTACATGATCCACAAGTATAATAGCATTTTTTAATTGTGTTATCTGATTCATCTAAATATTCATCTTCTCCTTTAGTATCAATTGAAACACATTGACCTGCTCTATTATAAATAAAGTGATATAAATAATTTCCGCTTGCATCTTTTACACATTCAGTACAGTTATGTTGATTATCATTTCCTCCGAAATTACATGTTGCACATTTTTCATAACAAGGTTTATATGTATCATCTGATTCATCTAAGTAAGTATTATCTGGTTTAGCACATGGTCTAAGACATTGTCCAGTTTGATTATAAATTAAATGATAATTTTCTCTACAAGTTAAGCAATTATGATATTTGATATTACCCCAAGCATAACAAGTCCAACATCTTTCATAACATTTTTCGAATGTATCAGTTGTTTGATTATAATATGTATAAGGATATTTTTCTTTAGCTTCATCTTCGGTTAAACAATTATTTTTTACTGAATAAATCCAATGATATCCAGATTTGCAAGTTACACAATTATGTTGAGTAGAAGTTCCTTTTTGAGTACAAGTACCACATGAAGTATAACAATCATAATATGTATTATCAGATGTATCTAAATAATCATCTTTATCTGCTTGATCTTCTGAAATACACATACCTGGTTTATCATGAACGAAATGATATTTATATGTTCCATTATCATATTTTGCACAATCATTACATTTATGGTCATCTGCTTTACCAGATTTACTACAAGAAGCACAAGTATCATAACATTTTTTAAATGTATCATCTTCTTCATCATAATAACAGTCATCTGGTTTATCAGAAACACAAACACCAGGTTGATTATAAATAAAGTGATATCCTGGAGCACATTCTGTACATGTTGTTTTTCCTGAACATTTTCCACAAGTATCATTGCATTTTTTCCATGTATCATCATCTTCATCTTTATAATATCCTTCATGATCTTCTTGATCAGCATAACAATTATTTCCTTTTCCATACATAAATGAATATCCTGAAGCACATGCATCACAATTATGACTTGTTGAGCTTCCAGCTTTAGAACATTTAGCGCAAGTTGAATAACAATCTTTATAAGTATTATCTGATTCATCTAAATATTGATTATCTTCTTTTTCACTGTCAGCAACACATTGACCAGGTTTATTATAAACAAAGTGATATCCTGTTGCACAAGTAACACAATTATGAGTTGTGGATTCTCCTCCTTTAGTACAAGTTCCACATCTTTCATAACATTTTTTATATGTATCATTTTCTAAATAACAATCATCTGGTTTTTCTGAATTTGAAATACAATGTCCGGTTTGATTATAAACGAAATAATATCCATCAATACATGAATTACAATTATTTGCACTACTACTTCCTGATTTAGAACATGTTTTACAATTTTCATAACATTTTTTCCAAGTATCAGTTTCTTCATCTTTATAATAACCATCGTGATTACCTGAATCAGCAAAGCAATTAGTTCCTTCTCCTTCTCTAAATGAATAACCTGCTGCACAAGTTTTACAGTTATGAGCATCTGAATTTCCAGCTTTAGTACATGAACCACATGTTTCATAACATTTTTTATATGTGTTATCACTTTCATCTAAATAATCATCGGCATCTTTTTCATTTTCAGAGATACATTGTCCTGATTGGTCATGAACAAAGTGATATATATATTGTCCATTTGAATCAACGGCACAAGTATTACAATGATGATTTGTATCATCTCCTTTTTGAGAACATGAACCACATTTAACATAACATTTTTTAAATGTATCATCTTCTTCATCATAATAACAGTCATCTGGTTTATCAGAAACACAAACTCCTGGTTGATTATAAATAAAGTGATATCCTGGAGCACATCCTGTACATGAACTTTTTCCTTTTCCTGAACATTTTCCACAAGTATCATAACATTTTTTCCATGTTCCATCTTCTTCATCTTTATAATATCCATCATGATTATCAGTATCAGCATAACAATTACTTCCTTTTCCATATACAAATGAATATCCTGAAACACATGAATCACAATTATGGCTTGTTGAAGTTCCAGCTTTAGAACATTTAGCACAAGTTGAATAACAATCTTTATAAGTATTATCTGATTCATCTAAATATTGATTATCATTTCCTTTTTCAACACAATTTCCTGAGTCTGATGAACTGAAATGATATATAAATGTTCCATTTTCATATTTTGCGCAAATTGTACAATGATGACTTTCACTTGTTCCTTTTCCATTACATGCTTTACATCTATCATAACATTTTTTAAATGTATCATCTTCTTCATCATAATAACAGTCATCTGGTTTATCAGAAACACAAACACCAGGTTGATTATAAATAAAGTGATATCCTGGAGCACATCCTGTACATGTTGTTTTTCCTGAACATTTTCCACAAGTGCTATTACATTTTTTAATTACATCTTCATCTTCATCATAATAATAATCATCACCTTTATCTGTTATTTTAATACACATTTTGTCGTTTTTACCATAAATCATTGCATATCCAGGTGCACAAGTGTCACAGTTATGGGCATCATAAGTACCAGCTTTACTACATGAACCGCAAGTTTCATAACATTTTTTATATGTATTATCAGTTTCATCTAAATAACAAGTACAATTTTTTGTGATTTCTTCTTTAGTATAACAATTTCCATTATCATCATAAACAAAATGATAAATATATGTTCCGTTTTGATATGAAGCACAAGAAGAACAATGATTACTACTATCATCTCCTTTTTGAGTACATTTTCCACATTTATCATAACATTTTTTAAATGTATCATCTTCTTCATCATAATAACAATCATCTGGTTTTTCAGAAACACAAACTCCTGGTTGATTATAAATAAAGTGATATCCTGGAGCACATCCTGTACATGAACTTTTTCCTTTTCCTGAACATTTTCCACAAGTATCATAACATTTTTTCCATGTTCCATCTTCTTCATCTTTATAATATCCATCATGATTATCAGTATCAGCATAACAATTACTTCCTTTTCCATATACAAATGAATATCCTGAAACACATGAATCACAATTATGGCTTGTTGAAGTTCCAGCTTTAGAACATTTAGCACAAGTTGAATAACAATCTTTATAAGTATTATCTGATTCATCTAAATATTGATTATCATTTCCTTTTTCAACACAATTTCCTGAGTCTGATGAACTGAAATGATATATAAATACTCCATTTTCATTTTTTGCACAAACTGTACAATGATGACTATTTTCATCTCCTTTTTGAGTACATTTTGAACATTTATCATAACATTTTTTATATGTATCATCTTCTTCATCATAATAACAATCATCTGGAATTTCAGTAACACAAACACCAGGTTGATTATAAATAAAGTGATATCCTGGAGCACATCCTGTACATGTTGATTTTCCTGAACATTTTGAACAAGTATCGTTACATTTTTTAATTGTTTTATCTTCTTCATCATAATAATATCCATCTTCAGTTTCATCAATTTTATAACAATTTGATCCTTTATCTTGTTTAAATGCAAATCCTGTAGCACATGTGTCACAATTATGACTTGTTGAGCTTCCACCTTTAGAACATTTAGCACAAGTTGAATAACAATCTTTATAAGTATTATCTGATTCATCTAAATATTGATTATCATTTCCTTTTTCAACACAATTTTTTGAAGTAGTTGAAGCAAAGTGATATTTATAATTTCCTTTACTATCTTTAGCACATTCAGTACATTGGTGATTATTACTAGTTCCGGCTTTAGAACAAGCTGCACATGTTTTATAACATTTTTTATAAGTATCATCATCTCCATCTAAATAACAAGTACAATTTTGTGATCCTTCTGCAACACAAACTCCTTCTTTTGAATAAACGAAATGATATCCAGGTGGGCATGTTTTACAATTTGGATTAGTACTATTTCCAGCACCTTTACAAGTAGCACATTTAGAATAACATTTTTTATATGTATCATCTTCTTCATCATAATATGTATTATTTGGTTTTTCAGATTCTGGAATACAATTACCTGCTTTAGAATATATGAAATGATATCCTTTTGCACATTTATTACAATTGTGAGTAGTAGAGGTTCCAGCTTTAGAACAAGAGGCACATGATTTATAACATTCTTTATATGTATTGTCACCATTATCTAAATAAGTTCCGTTTGGTTGTTCACTGATACATTGACCTTGTCCATAGAAATGATATACATATTTTCCATTAGTTTTTAAACATTCTGTACATTTATGTGATTCAGCATTTCCAGGTCCTGAGCAGGCATTACAAGTTTCATAACATTTTTTATAGGTATCATCGTCTTCATCTAAATAAGTATCATCTGGTTTTTCTGATGGTAAGATACATTGACCTTCTTTGTTATAAACGAAGTGATATCCAGAGGCACATGTTTTACAATTATGGTTATTTGAATCTCCTGATTTATCACAACTTGCACATCTACTATAACATTTAACATAAGTATCGTTACTTATAACACAAGTACAATTTTGATTTCCTGGTTTAACACAGTGATATTTTTTCCAATAAACGAAATAATATCCATTTGCACATTTTTTACAATTAGTACTGCTGTCTGATCCAGCTCCATTACAAGAAGCACAAGCATCATGACATTTTTTATAGGTATTATCACAATCATTTAAATATGTATCTTCTGGTTTTTCACTTTCAGGTATACAATTAGTTGGTTTATTATAAATAAAATGATATAAATATTTTCCATTTTCTTTTTTACAAGTAAGACAATTGTGTTTATCTTTTGTTCCACCTTCTTTACATGATCCACAAGTTTCATAACATTCTTTATATGTATCATCTTTTTCATCTAAATAACAAGTACAATTTTGTTGTCCTTCTTTGACACAAACTCCTTTATAAAAATGATATCCTTTTCTACATGCAGTACATTGAGTTGAAGATGATGTTGATGATGATGATGATGATGATGAACTTGCTGTTCCTTTTGTCCATGCTTCTTCATCTCCACCTTTTCCTTGAACATTAACACTCCAGTCACATTGGAGGAAAGATATATCTGTTACTCTTAAATTATTTTTGTTAGTTTCTGATCCAACATAAACTGATAATAATGAATTGAAATTATCTCCACTTAAATACCCATTAGCATGTCCAACTCTTTTTAAAACTAAAACATTTCCATTATGAGAAACAACGGTAAATTCTCCACCAGAAACATATTGAATATTCATGTTGAATGTTACTTGGAATGTAACTCCGCTTGATATATGTTGAACTTTGTTAGTGTGGACTCCTCTAATATGCATATTTTTTTCTCCTTGTCCACCACCTCCTTCTAAAGCTACACTAAATGACCAACAACCTTCATGATTAACAACAGGAAGATTACCACTGCATGAACTACATCCATTTCCACAAGTGATATATGTGTTGTTTCCAGTATTTAAAAATGAACCTTCTGGTTTTTCACTTTCAGTTATACATTGACCAACTTTTTCATAGGTAAAATGATATAAGTAATTTCCTTTACTATCTTTGGCACAATCATCACAATTATGTTGACTATCTGTTCCAGCTTTACTACATTTTCCGCATCTGCTATGACAAGGTAAGTATTTTTCTGTTTTATTATCATAATAATACCCATCAGTGTTATTGACACATTTATTTCCGCTAATTAAATATGGGAATTTTGAACTACAAGTTTTACAATAAGGATGAGTAGCATTTCCTAATTTTGTGCAAGTTCCACAAGTTGAATAGCAACCAACCCATTCATGACTAGAACAATCATAATAATAACCTTCATCAATTTCATCTTTTGAATAGCAGTTTTTGGTTCCATGTTTGAAATATCTGCTTCCTTTACATTTAGTACATCTATGATTATTTGAGTCTCCTTGTGTTGTTGAATCGCATCCTCCGCAAGTATGATAACAAACTCTGACATAATAGTAGCATGATTGATATTTTGCTTGATAATATTCCCAGTCTCCGTAACCTGACCATTCAATTGCATATAATCCTGGAATTGTTGAATAAAATTCGTAATCTTGATCTATATCATGAGCATAATATGTAGCAACTTTTGTTCCTCTTTTACATCCGTCATCATAGGTAACATAATCAACTCCGCTTTTAAAAACTGTGTAAACACCCCAACTTTCATCTCCGGCATAAGAAATGTAATCATCTAAATCAAAATCATGGTCATCACTATTAGCTATCACATTGACTGATGAATCTTTGCAGTAATATTTATTTGGAAGAGTTGTATAAAATCCATAAGTAGTTAAGCAGGAATAAGATTTTAATTTATATAAGTAGTACCAAGCTCCATAAATTGTTCTATATTCGTAATTGCAGAAATTTAATTCAATTCCTTCCCATGATCTCCAAATTACACAATATGTTCCATCAGCACTTTTTATACAACCACCACCACCAGGCGCTCCTAATGAATTATAACAATATAAAATTACTCTTGATCCTGGTATGGCTGTAACATTATATGTATAGGCACTTTGACAAACAGGCAATGTTACATATTTTTTAAGTTTATTTGTATTGTAATCTCTAATTTCTAAGGCTCTCATTTTACTTTCACAAACTAGTGATAATTCATATCTAGTTCCTTTTTCTGTAATGACTTTGAGGCATGATTGAGCGAACACAAATATGATAAGAGCCACCAACAGTTTCATCCGAAACTTTGAAAAGATATCTATCATATTAATTAATATTATTTTAATAATTGAGTATTTATATTAAAAAATTCAAAGATTGAAATAAATTAATATTTAATATTAAATAAATGTAGAATTGATTATTTTATTAAATTTATTTAAAATTTTGTTTTAAATATATATTTTAATATTAACAATTTTACTTTCATTTTAATTTAATAAAATAAATTTTTTCATTTTTAATATTTAACATCATTGACAAATATAAAAATAATTAATAATATTAATTATAATAATTATAAATATTTATAATTTTTTTTTACACCATTTTTTTATATTAAATTTAAATAAATTAAATGTTATAACTAATCTTAATTTTCTTTTTTAGATAATAATCAATAACCATTATCTAACTATTTTAAAAATATATTAATATTTTTTTTTAGAATATAATTTAATGCTTTACTTTATTTATTTATTATTAAATAAACAATTGTAAAAAAATAAATTTAATTAATTAATTAATAATAAATAAATATATTTTTATTTAATAATTTAATTCATATTATAATGATTATATTTTATATAAATTTTTTATTTTGAATGATTATTTTATTTTAATTTTATTTATAATAAATTAAAATAATTTATTTTTCAAAAGGCATTTTTTCTGGAAACAAATTTTCAATGTTTTCTAGAAATTTTAAAAAAATAAATCCTTGTTTACTTTGATCTTTAACACCATCATTAATGCAAAAGCATTTCAAATCTTTATTATTTTTAATGCTTGTAAATATTTTATTAACATATTTATTTTTTTTCAATATATAATATCTAAACCAATCATTATTTCCTAAAATTTCCACTCCATATTTTTTTTCTAAACTATAAGCTGAATGTAAAAATGGTAAAACTACATCATATTTTCCTCTAAATCTATGTAATCTAGTCAAAGAAAAAGCTTCTTTAAAAACATTATTTAATTCTAATAAAATTGATTTTCTCCAAAAATAACAATTATGTTTTGGATAAAGTCTTCTTTTAAAATTAAATTTTTTATTTAATAATTCATTAGTATATGAAATTTCTCTATCCCATTCACTTCCACTTAAATGAGGTGAAATTCTGTTTGATTTATATAAATTTAATTTACCATCTTTTCTAATAAAAAAAGATGGCTTAATTGGATTAGCTATAAAAAAATCATCATTTAAATATAAAAAACATTCACTTAAATTAGGTATAAATGATAATGTTGATTCTATTGAATTTGAATTGAAATTAGGTAATGATGATTTATTTGGAAAAATATTTTCATGAAAAATAAAGTTAATTTTTATTTTTTCTTCAGGTAAATTATTTTTATTAAATAAAATGAAGGAATTATTTATTTTTTTATAATTTAAAAATTTTGGAATTTGTGATTCATCAGAAATTACAATAAACCAATCTTTTGAAAATTTTATGTATTTATATACACTTCTCATTGAATATTTTAATGAATCATATTCTCTAAATCTATTAATTGGAATTTTTTTTTTATATTTTTTGAATAATTTATACCATTTATTTTCACTTGAGTTAACAAATGTCCAAATTACATCAATTTTTCCATTGCAAATATTAGGTATGGAATTATCTTCAATATTATTTTCAGGAAATGTATATACTTCATCATATAAGTTATCTAAAGTATTTTGAATATATTTTTCCTGATTATTATCAAAATTTATCGGTAGATTTTTTATTATATTTAATTTTTTTTTATATAAGCGTAAAACTTCAGTATTATTTAAATCATCTAAAAAATCTATACTATAGAGTTCTTTTAATGTCATATTTCTATATAATATTTCCTTTGTTGTTTTAGCATTATTATATGAAGGAAAAACTTTTTTAATTTTAGGATAATTTTTTATATTATTTTTAATATAATTTAAATAATTAATTAATTCATCAGTAGTTGAGTCATAATATTTTTTGGTAAAAAATTTTTTATTTGTTTTTTTATTGATGTGTCCATTTACACAATAATAATTGAGTAAATAAAAATTATTACAACAAAATTTTTTTTGTTCAATACCACTTATTATAGAAAAAAATAAGGCAAAATTATATGATAAAGAAATTATATATATTTTCATAATTATTTATTTTAATAATGGTAATAACAAAATTTTATTTATAATGAGAAATAAATAAAGATATTGCAGAAAAGAATTTATAAATTTATAAAAATAATATATAATAATTATAATATTATTTTAATTTTTTTTATTTAAATAATATTATTATTATTCATATTATTAATTAAATATTAAAAAATAAATTTAATTTTATTATTTTTTATATATATTTAATATATGAATTAAATTTTATTTAATTATATTTCATATAAATTTATTTGATATTAATAAATAAATACATAATAAAAAAAAATAAATTTTATATAGTTGAATAGTAATTTCATTAAAAATATTAATTTAAACATAACAAATTATTCATTAATATATTAAATTTAATAAAATTATTATAATTTAATGGAAAAATTCTTAAATTGAAATAAATAATTGAATTATTTTTATTTAAAATATCATAATTAATTATTAAGATAATTATTTGAATAATATTATAAAAATAAAATTATATTCAAAAAATAAAATTTTTTAAAAATAAAAAAATTTATAATATTAAAATATTAAATTTAAATTTTAATTTAAAAATTAAATATGAATTCAGAAAATAATAACAACATATATTTTTTAAAAAAATCCGAAATAATTTTATTTATAATGGATTTTTTACGAAGTGAAAAATTATTTCGTTCTTTAATAACATTAGAGCAAGAAACAAACTTATCATTATTTTCATACAATCAAGAAATTTTATTTTTTCGTAAATTAATATTAGAAGGTAATTTTCAAGAAGCAGAACAATTATTACAACCATTACAAAAAAATATAAATTTCAATTACAAAGCAGCTTTATATGAAATAAAAAAAGAAAAATTTTTAGAGGCAGTTGAAACAGTTCCAGACCCAAATAATAATAATAGTGAAGTTGAAAATTTAGTGAGAGAATTAAAAGAAATTCATAAATTATGTGATAAAAATGAATTTCAAAAATTATTAAAATGTTTAAGTAACACACCTTCAATTACCGATCAAGAAGAATATAAAAATTGGAACCCAATTTCAGGGAGATTAAATTGTTTTGAGAAAGTTAGAAAATTTTTGGAAGTTATATATCCTAAAAAACAAAATGAAAATTTTTATACAAATGATTTAATGTTAAATGTTTTTAGAAGTGTGTTTTTTTTAACTACTGTTGGGAATATTAATAATATTAATAATATTAAATTTATTGAAATTCTTAATAATTTTGTTAATGAAGTTGAAAAGGATATTAAAGAAAATAATATTAAAATGAAAGTTTGTGTGGATGATGATTTGAAAAAATTTAATAATAAATTAAATAATAATAATAATAATAATTTGGAAAATAATTTATTATTAAAATCTAATAGAAATGAATTAATACTTAGTAAAAGTATAAATGATGAAATGTTGATAAATAATAAAATTAATAATAATAATAATAATCAAAATTTTAATAGTAATAATACTAATAATAATGTTGATGTAACAACAAAAGAATTTGATAAAAGTGTTTTATCAAATGAAACAATGAATATAACAAATATTAATAATAATAAAAACGATATTAATAACAATAATAATAATAATAATAATTTAAATAATAATAATAATAATTATGAAATTTTATCTCTTAATTCAAATATGGAAAATGAAAATAAAAATATTTTAAATAATTTATACACTGAAGAATATTCAAACATTGGAAATGGTTATTTAAAATATAATAATTATGATATATGTTCTTTTACTTTATCAAAAAAATATGAAGATACTCATCCTATTAGAACTTCTTGTTTTTCTCCAAAAGGAGATTATTTTGCTATTGGGACTAATAGTAAATCATTAAAAATATATTCATTAAAAAATGTTATTAATAATTTTGAAAATAGAATTCCTATTGTTCAAGAAAATATTGATTCTTCTATTTTTTCTCCTTTAGTTTTTGAACAAAAAAAACATCATGCAGGTTCTTTATATTGTTTAGATTGGAGTGCAAGTGGAAGGTTATTAGCAAGTGGCTCAAATGATAAAATAATAAAATTACTCGTTGTTCCAAAATTAGTAGAAAATTTATCAATAAACAAAGAAGATAAAAAAGAAGACAGTAACATTGAAGAAGATGATGATAGTACTATATTATATCTTCCAATAGCCGGTCATAATGGAACAGTTCGTTCAGTAGTTTTTGACCCAACAAGTGATTTAGTTCTTTTTAGTGGGGGTACTTTAGATAAAGATATAAAAATGTGGAACACTGAGACGGGAGATTTAAATGGCGTATTAAGTGGGCATTCAGGTGATATACATACTTTAAAGTGGTCGAATGATGGGAACTTTTTTTGTTCGGGTGGAACTGATAAAAATATAAAATTTTGGGATTTGAGGAATTTGAAGTGTATAAATAATATTAATTTGAATAAATATGACGTTATTAATGATATTACGTTATATAAAAAAAATAGTAATTTTTTTATTGCGGTGGGACATTATGATGGGAAAATTACTTTATGGAATTATGAAGGTGGTTTAATTAAAGAAATTAAAAAATCAAATAATGAAATTAGAAATGTGAATTTTTCTCCTGATGGAAGATATTTATTATCTGCGGGTTTTGATGGAACGATAAAATTATTTGATGTTAATGATGAATTTAAATTTTGTGGGAAATTAGAACATGATGATAAAGTAGTTAGTGCAAAATGGCATCCTGATTTACCTTTTATTTTATCAACAAGTGCTGATAGAACAGCGAAATTATGGGAACCAAAAAATTATTAATTTTTTTTTTTGTATGTTTATTAAATTCATATTTAAATGTTGATAAATATAATATAAATATTTTTAATATTAAGAATTAATATTAAATTTATGATAAAAAAATTTAAATATATTTTTTTAATATTTTAATATAAATTTAAAATATATAAAATGATTGAGCAGCCAAAAGCATTTGAAGACACTTTTAATAAATGGTACAAAACTTTTTTAGTTGAAGAAAAAGAAATGAATAATAAAATAAAAACGGCTCAAAATAAAAGACAAGAAATTATAGACAAAGCTAAAAAAGAGGCTTTAGAAATAATTAGAAATTATGAAGTAGAACAAAAAGATAAATTAGAAGCAGATAAAGAGAAATTAAATGTTCAAAAAAATAATTTTGATCAATTAGATGCGGATTTTCAAAATGAAGTTGAAATTATGAAAGAACAACATAAAAATAATAAAGATAAAGTTATTAATTATTTAATTGAAAATATTTTAAATGTTGAATTAGAATTACCTGCAAGTATTTTAAATAAAAAAAATGAAGATGAAAATGAAAAGAAAAAGAAAAAAAATAAAGAATAATTATTAACAATAATTTATTTAATTAAAAATAAAAGTTTTTTATAAAATACTTTTACAATAAATTATTATTATTAAATTTATATTTAATTAATTATAAATTCGCTTATAATTTATATTTAAAATAATACAAATCATTTCATTTTTTTGTTTTTCTTTTTAATTAAAATAATAAAATTATAAATAGTTTTAATCCAAGGAATAATAAGACAAAAAATAACAAATAAAATAATTTTACTAATAATGTTCCAAAAATTAAATTTTTTATTTATTTTATTTTCATTTAAACTATTCAATCCGATTGTGTTATGTTTTTTACTTAAATTATTATTATTTTCTTCAGAATAATTATTGTCTCCTGCTATGTATAAAATTGATAGTAAACAAATAGTAAAAACATTAAATAATTTTCCTTTAATAATTTGTTTTGAGCCATCATAAAAAATTTTTTCGCTATCGTAATTTAAAATTTGTTGTGTGATTTTTTTTTGATTGATTTTTTTATTGTTATTATTATTATTTATTAATGTTATTAAATCAATATTTGATTCTTTTAAAATATTTTGCATACATTTAATTTGTTCGATTAGGAAGTTTTTTTCTTTTTTTAATGTAAAATTTTCTTCTTTTAAATTTGTATTTTCTTCTTTTAAAAATTTAATTTCTTCTTCGATTGATTTTTTTTGATTTAAATTTAATTTTTTCATTCTCAAAGCACTTTCTCTGTTTTGTATACGTTTTTTCGCCTTTTTGAATGCGATTGGGTCATCTTTTTCATAATAAGTGATTTTTGTTAGTTCATCAAATAAAATTCTGTTTTTTTCTCTGTAAGTTTTTTTTTGCAAATTAGAATTTTGATTTAAACTGTTGATTGAAGTTGAATTTGAAAAAATATTATTATTATTATTTTCTTTATTTAAATTTATTGTGAAATTTGATTCGTTGTTGATTTTATTATTATTATTATTATTATTTGTTGATGATAGTTCAAATGAATAGTCAATTTTCATGAAATTATTTAAAAATTTGTCGTTGTCGAAAAAATCTTCGTTTAATGAAATTGAATTGTTGTTTGATTCGTTAAAATTATTTTCTTCGAGAAATTTATCTGATAAATTATTGTCGTCAAAAAAATTGTAAGATGGTTCTATTTCATCATGAATAGTAGACATAAAAATAAAATTAATATTATAATTATTATATTTTATTTTATTTATAAAATATAATATCCATTATTATTATAATTTTTATGAAATTCCTTGAAGGAAACAAATTATATTTTTTTTTTTATTTATTATTAAAATAAAGATTATCTTTTTTATTATAAATTGATTATGATAATAATTATTTTTAAATTTTATATGTTTATTTTATTTATATAAAATTTTTTAATTGTTTTTTGATATTTTTTGAAAATTAAAAATTATTTTTTGAATAAAATAATTATTATTTTATTTTAAAGATTTTATTTTTTGAAATGTGTTTATTATTATTTAAATTAGATAATAATATTTTTATATTTTATTTATAAGTTTAATAATTTTAATTTTTATTTTAAAACATAAAAATAATTTTTAAAATTTTTATTTAATTTAATAATCAATAATTATAACAATAAAATAATTATGAAATTAAATAATTTAACATTCATAAAATTAATTTTTAATAAAAAAAAAATATTTATTTTGATTATTAAATAAAATATATTTAATATAATTATAATAATAAAAATAATAAATCTCTTTAAAAATAATTTTAAAATATATTAACTTTCATATTTATTATTCAAACAAATACTACTATCTATTGTTGTTTATGTTGTGGTCTTTTAAAGGGGAACCCTTTTTCTCTCCAGAAATTTTTTCTATATTCAGTTTCAGTATTATCGCTTTTTTGGGTAGGGAAGAACTTGGAAAAATCAATATGTCCTTCATTATTAGTGGAATATCCGCTATCTCTTTGTTCAGGATTAAATTCCATATTATCATATCTATTTCTGAAATAGGATTCTTTATCTACTTTATCCCAATAGCTTCCTACTAATCTACTCATTGGGAAATAGGAATTTTGAATTAATTTATGATTATTAAGTGGGTTTCTTTCAATGTGATTTCCTTCAGTTTCAGCGATTTCAGCGTATTTTTTTAAAGGGTCATAGTAGTTTTTTCTTTCGCTGTATTTTTGTTTGAGAGATAAGATGGGGCTAATATCTGTTTTTAATCCTGAGGCTTCTAATGGTGCATTTGGGTCTTTAGCTTCTTCGATTTTGGGTATTTGTTCGCACATTACGTCATATGAGGTTTTCCATAAATTAGTGTTATCATATTTTACGAAATCATTGATATCTATTGGTTTAGTAAATTCATTGGGTGCACATGAACGTTGGTAGTATTTTGTGGAAAATTCTTTTAACATTTGCATTGTGGGATAGTCTGGTGCGATGACCTATAATTAAATATATATATTAAAAAAAATTTATACGTAGGATGGGAAAATTTGGGTTTTGTTTAAATAAGGTGCGTTCCAAATGTTTTCTGATTCAGGAATTTGATATTGTTCTTTTTGATTTTCTTCTTGAGATGGTAATGTTGATGTTAGTGTTCCGTTTAATGAACTGTTTATGTATCTTTGTTGAAATGATGGTGGTGGAAGAGTTTTTGTTTGTTCAGCTTCTGCCATTTTGTTTTTATTTATTTTTAATAATAATGATTTATTATTTAATATTGTAACGAATAAATATTTTTTTTTTTTAATTAATATATATTAATTAATTATTTAATTAATTTTTATAAAGAATTAAATTGATTGTTTATTTAAAAATTTTGATAATAAATCGAATTTGTTGAATTTGATTGTTTTTAATTTAGTTTGTAATTTTTTTTCTTTGATTATGTCTAAAATTTCTTTGTTTTTTAAGTTTTGGAATTTGAATAGATTTTTCATTTGATTTTGTTTATATTTAATTTTTGGGAAAGAATTTGAATTTAAATCTTTTCGACTATTCATATTATGATTTATTAAAATGTCTTTTAAATTTATGTTTTGTTTTTTGTATCTATTTTCATAATATTGTGTGTGTGGGAAAATATTATTGTTATTATTATTATTTTTATTATTATTATTATTTTTGTTCATACATTTTATTATGTAAGGAATTTTTTTGTTTGTGTATTCATAATTTTGTTTTTGAATTGTTAGAAAATCTTTTGATGTTTTTTTTATGCTATTGCTACTAAAATCTTTATTTAAAGTTGTATTTAATGAATTTAAAAATGTTTGACTTAAATTTTTTTTTTTATTTAAAATTGGATTGTTTTTTTGGATTAATTTTATTCTTTTTATTTCTTTTTTTATTTGATCGATGAAATTTAAATTTAAATTTATAAAATTTTTTGTTTGATTTTTATTTTCTTTTGAATTTTTGATGTTTTTTAAATTATTATTATTATTAATATTATTAAAAATGCTTAAAAATTTTTTTCGTTTTTTGACACTTTTATATAAATCTGAATATTTTTCTAATAGTAAATTTTTTTTTAAATTTCGACTTTCTTTTTCTGAAAAAATTAAATTAAAATTTTTATTTTTATAAATAATTTCATTAGAATTTATTCTATTAAAAAAATGTTTTTTTGGAGAGTTAATTTTATTATTTATATAATTAATGTTTCTTATAGAAAAAGATAAATTATTATTATTATTATTATTATGATTTAAAAATGTTCTTTTAAATTTATAATTATTCATTTAAATTATTTTTTAAAAAAATATTATCAAAAAAAATGATAAAATTTTAATTATAATTTTTTATATAAACAAAATTAAAATAAATAAAAAAAAAAATTAATAATTAAAATATTTTAATATAAATAACTTTTAATAATAATAAACAATCCATCATTAAATAAAATTATTAAATATAAATTATTAAAAATTAATAAAAAACTCATTTTTTCATTTAAAAATTATTGATATTTAGGTAAAAACAATTTATATAAATAAGTTTTTGCTCCTTCATAATCTCCGTTTGTTTTAATAATAGCTTCTCTATATTTATCAGGCGTAAACAAATTTCCCAATTCTGTTTTTAATTTATTAACAAAATTATTAATTTGTTCTTCGCTTAGATTATTAGTAATTCCATTTTGTCCTCCTTCAGTCAAAGTTTGATTGAAATTTTCGCTTTTTGTAAGATTTTCATAAATAAATTCATTTTTTTTTGGAATTGGTTTTGTTTCAGTTTTTTTTGTTTCATTTTTTCTTAGATTAGTTAAACTATTATTAACCGTTTTTTTATTTGCTCCTGAAGCTTTTAAAACATAAGATTCGTCCATGAATCGTACGAAATATTTCACATCATTCATACTTTTATCAAGCGAAGTTATTTTAATATCTTCGAAATGAAAAACTGATTTAACATTATTAATAATTTGATAGTTTAAATCTTTATTTTTAAGTTGATAAATGCTTAATAAATCTTTAGTGAATTTGACTTCTTTTTCATTAATGTCTTTGAATTTTTTAAATGAATCTTCGACACTTTTGATAAATTCATTTAAAAATAAAATAACTTTTTCTTTTTCTTTTTCTACATTAGCAATAATATCTTCGCAATGTTTAATTGCGTTTTTGTATTCAACGACTTGATTTCTTTTAATGTTGATGTTAAAAAAGTAGTTTATTTTATGTCCTTCGTGGTCGTCGTTACAGTTGTTGCATATGTTTTGTTTACAATCTTCGCAAAAGCCGAAAAAACGGTCGTCATGAACTGCGCAGTAGGAATCTAGTTTATTTAGACATAGAATTTTTTTATGTTTTGAATCGTGTTTTTCGTTTTTTATGCAATCTGCGCAAACGTAGGCACAACATTCGAAACAAAATGAAAATGTGTTTGAGTTTTGGTTTTTTTCTTTACATAATGAGCATGTTTGTTCGTTGAAATCTAATTTATGATCGATGAATTTATCTAATTCTACGACACCTTCGTGATTGTTTAAACAAAAGTATTTTACTACGATTTTATTTTCTTGTTTTGCGAGTTCTAAACGAGGAATTAAAGGACATTTTTCGCAGCGGAAAATGTCTGTTGTTTGTAATGTTCTTTGAGAAATGACTGAAACTGTGTCTAAATCTTCCATTTTTAAATTTATATAATTTTTTTGAATAATTAATAAGATGTATTAATTATTAAATTAAATTATTATAATTTTAAATAAATGTCGAAGTTAACTGACAATGATATTAATAAATTAAGAACAATTTGTGAGTTTGTTTTTTTCGATCAATTTAAAGATTCATGTACGTATGAATCTTTTGAGAAGTTATTTTCGTTGTGTTTCATTGGTGATGACATTTCTTTAAACAAAGTTTTTATTGAAATTATAGGCGAAAAAAGGAAATATTTAACTTTTCCGAGGTTCATTCGAGCTTATATGAGATACAAATCGAAAGATAGGTCGAATTCGAGGGATTTTAATTTTTTTTATGAAAAAATATTTGAAAGGATATTATTAAGTGAAAATGAATTTATTGGTAAAAACATTGAAGGAAATCAAAAATTTTCAACAGCAGTTTATCAATCGAAAGAAACGATATCGAAAATTCAAATATTGACTGATAATAAAGAAAATATATATGGTATTAATATTATATATGATGATAATTTAAAATGTGAAATGTTCCCGAAAAAAATTGAGGATAAATTAAAAATAAAAATAGATATGCAATTTGGAATATTAGATGAGTCTATATTAAAAAAGATAGGTAGAAAATATGGATTAAAAGAGAAAAATTATAAAGATTGTATAACTCACATTTTCGGAACATTTAAAGATACAATTACGTTTTTAGGATTTAAATGTCGTTCTGGAAAAACTCATTTAATAGGAAAACCCGAAGGAAATCCTTTTGTTTTTGGTAGTTTCGGGGCTCAGTTTCATTATATAAAATTCGAAGTTGATAAAAATAAGGGTATAACTTTTTTTCAACCTTTTTTTATAAAATCTGTTAGATCTAATGTTTTTATTCGCGGGAAAATAGATGACATTTTAAATAAAAAAGATGTGCCTATTAAAGACGAAAATGTTTTACAGACATTAGAAGATGAGATTGCTATTGATAAAATGATTACTACTGAAATTATTCCTGATGACTATTTTTTTAATGAAAAATTGGAGGATAAAATTAAAGGGAAAAAATTCAATGAGGTTATTAATAAAGAACCGAGAAAATGGTTGTTAGAAGATAAAGTGAAGCCGAATGGAGAATTATTAAGTTTGAATGAGATTTTAAATGGCTATGATCAGGAACTTTTAAGGTCGAAGCCGAAGGAAAGAAAGAATGTTTTGCGTTCGAAAAATAGGCGAGTTAATCGATGGGATGGGAAAATTGATACGAAGAAGACGAATATTTTTTTGCAGGATAAAAAAAATTACAAAATGTTGATGAATAAGTTAAAAAATCAAATTCAGGAAGAAATTAATGATAAGTCGAATAAAGATGAATTTGAGGTTAAAAAAAGTTTGTTAGATATGATTGTTGAAGATTCGAATGATTATAAAACTCGGGGTGGTTATTATGGTGATTATAATATGGAGAAAATGAATAAAAAAAGGATGAGAAATTATTCGGATTCGAATTATAATAAAAAACCGGAAATTTTAAAATCGAAAATAAAAGGTAAATTAAAAAATTATAATCGAAATAATTTTCGAGCGAATAATTATCAAAATTCATATTTTTCAAACGCATTAAATTTTTTTAATGATTTGTATGGCCAAAATGATGATGATTTTTTCGATGAAGATGAAAATGAAGATGATTTTTATAAAGAATTTGGAGGATATGGATTTAATAATAATTATCCTTCGAGAAAAAATTATAGTAATTATTATTATGTAATTGAAGAAGAAGATAGTGATGGAAATAAAAGAAAATATATAAGTGATAAACCTTTAGATAACGACCCTAAAAAAATAAAAAAATGTGTTGAAAATTGGAGAAAAATCGCTGATGGTTTGCGCGATAGTCAAGGAATATATATTTTACAAACTATTGGAAATGTTATTAAAGCTGTTACGATTTTGGAAAAATGTGAGAAAGATAAAAATTATGATAAAAAAATTAATATTATAGATAAATTAAAATTGTATAAAACTTTAGAAGAAAATGAAAGAATTATTAATTTTTTAAGTTCTGGACATAAAAAAAATAATAAAAATATTTCGCTCGAAGAAGATGATGTTTATGATGATGATGAAGAAGAAGAAGAAAGTTTGGTTTGTGATGAGCACCCTGAAAAAATTACTGATTTAGCTGAATTAAAAACGAAAATGGAAAGTATCGAAGATTATTTAAAAAAGAAGAATTTAGACAAAACAAAAAGAGAAAAATTAGAAAAATTATATGATTTATATAACCAACAAAAAAATATTTTAATTGAAAATGAAACTGAATCTAATAAAAAAGAAGTAATATCAAATAATAAAATAAATTATCATAATTTAATAAAAGAAGAAGAAAAAAAAAGAAACATGGAAATTGAAGCTGAACAAGATAGAATAAAAGAATTAAATACAATCGCTCAAAATGCTTTATTTTCGGGGATAAAAGATATAATAAAAACAGTTTCTATAAGAGATAGACCCACCCCAAATAAAATATATAAAAACCAAAAAATTCCAACTTCAGGAAAACCTTTTACAGATACTTTATTTCCGCCTGAGAAAAAATCCCTTTGTCCAATTAATAGAAACGGAAGCTGGATTTTACCGAAGGAATGTATAGATGATGATGTTTATGGTTGGGAGGATATAAAATGGGCAAGAGTTTCGGAAATTTTTGATTCGGATAATTTTCAGGTTTTCGAAGATAAAATTGAAGCGGATGACATAATGCAAGGAAGTTTAGGTGATTGTTACTTCCTAAGCGCAATAGGAAGTTTATGTAGATTTACTAATTTGATAGAAAAGTTATTTTATTTCAAAGAGAAATCAAAAGAAAATTGCTATGGAGTTTATTTATTCATAAATGGTATATGGGAATTAATATTAATAGATGATTATATGCCTTATCTCGGAAGTTATTTTAAAAACTTCGCGTTTAGTAGCACAACAAAAAACGAATTGTGGGTTATGTTATTAGAAAAAGCTTGGGCCAAAATAAATGGGTGCTATGCTAAGGCAGGAAGTGGGGGTACCCCCAACGAAGTTTTTGAAGTTATCACAGAGGCCTGGTCTCAAAGATTATTAGTAAAGAAGGGTAACCATGATGAGATATGGGAGGCCTTATATAAAGGAAATGAGAAGGGGTATATTATGACTGCTGGAACAAGTGGGGATACCACCAATTTAGATACCGAAGAAGTGGGGCTATCTCCCGGACATGCTTATACTATAAGTGATGTTGTTGTTGTTAAGGAGAAACATAATGAAAAACTGGTTAAATTAAGAAATCCTTGGGGAAGTGGAGAATGGAATGGAGATTGGTGTGATACTAGTTCGTTATGGACTCCTAGTTTGAAGAAGAAATATGGTTTGACTGAGAAGGCAAAAGACGATGGGGATTTTTTTATGAAATTCGAAGATTTTTGTAAATATTATGCCCAAATTGGTATATGTAAATTACATGATGATTTCGTTACTACGATTTGTAGGCCACATAGTAAGGGGGCTACTAAGCCTTTTATTGTGAAAGTTACTAATAAGTATAATAATGTTCATTGTTATTTTAGTTTATATCAAAAGAACCCGAGAGTTATATTAAAAGATGGAACCTATCAAGAAAATGTATATGCGTATATAGTTTTATGTGATGAGAAATTCAATTTTATTCAAAGTGTTTCGGGAACTGATATGCATTTATGTGTGAATATTGGAATAGATAAGGGTACATATTATTTGATAAGTGATATTAATTATAGATATGTGAATATTAATAAAAAAGTTCATGGTTACAATGTTACATGTTATGCAGCGAAGGAAATTCAATTAGAAAATGTGACTGATAAGGTTAATATTAACGAAAGTTTAGATAAGTGTATTTATTCTTATTGTAAAAATAAAATAACTCCTACTAAACAAAATGGCGTTAATGTTTATATGAGTAAGACTTATAATACAGATTTTCCTTTTGTGAGTTGTATGTTTGAAAATACAACTTCGAACGACGCGAGTGTCGATTTTAACATTAAACCTCGAGGTTCAAAATCATTTTGTTTTTACGCTGACGACGAAATTAGTGAAGATGATGTTCAATGTACGAAAAAAATTCCCGCGAATGGACATTGCATAATAAAAGTAATGCAATATTCAATTAATTCTTTATTTACTATAAATTACAACATTGCTGCTTCGAATTTATCAAACAACGACAAAAGAAGAACTGAAGAAAGTAGCAACAAAAATAAAGAAAAAGAGGATATCGTTTTTCAAGAAGAAGGTGAGGAATTAGATGATGCTGGAACATTGATTCAATATTTGAGAGAGACTAGTAGTGGATATGTTGTGGGGTTGGAAAATAGAGGAAGAAGGAAAGAAAAAATGAAGTTGACTTTGGAAGGACTTGAATTTAAGGATAGGCAATATAAGGGAAAAAATCCTATTATTTTTATTATAGAGGCTAAAAGCAAAATGACTTTTGAAATGACTTTGAAAAAAAGATATTATGGTGATGTTACGTTTGAATTTGATTTTGCTTAAAAAATAATTTGGCAAAATATATTTAATGTTAAATTATTTAAATTAATTTTTATTAATTTTTTGTTTTTTAAATAATTATTAATTTATTTAATACATTTAATATCTAAAAATGAAACACATAGCCGCTGTTTTATTACTTGCTTTAGGAGGACAGGAAATTAATGAAGCTAATATTAAAAAGGTTTTGGATGCTGCTGGTGCGAAACCAAATGAAGATTGTATAAAATTATTACTTAAGAATGTTAAAGGAAAAAAATGTGAGGATATTATTAAAGAAGGTGCTAAAAAATTAGGTGGTGTTGTTGCTGCTGGTGCAGCTGCTGGAGCTGGTGATAAAAAAGATGATCATAAAGGAAAAAAAGATAATAAAAAGGAAGATAAGAAAAAGAAAAAAGAAGAACCAAAAAAAGAAGAATCTGATGATGATGCTGATTTAGGTGGTTTGTTCTAAATAAAATTTAAATATAAATTTTTATATTTAAAATAATAAATTAATTTATATGAGATTTTTTTTTTTTTTTTGATTATATTTTTTTGTATTGTAATTTTTTTTTTATATTATTCAAATTAATAATTTAATAATTAATAATATTTTATAAATAAATAATGAATGTGTAAATCAAATAAATAAAAAATTTGTGAAGAAAATGGGGATTGGGGATTGGGGATTGGGCCCAATCCCCAATCCCCAATCCCCAATCCCCAATCCCCAATCCCCAAATTTAAATT
>JAEEGK010007012.1_pt1 | contig 26958 bp, 23 predicted proteins | sample 8958771 | NCBI WGS metagenome assembly JAEEGK01 (sample SAMN16246547, study PRJNA631951) | gut metagenome | biome: gut microbiome; feature: rumen; material: SC-attached | host: Bos | place: Iran: Karaj | collected 2018-10 | reverse complement strand
CCGTGTTTTCACGGCAGGCATTTTAAGTAAGTTACAGATAGTCAATTGGTTGAGCTCCAGGGGGGGGGGAGCAACGATCAATTTTCTTCTTTCATGAAAAACTTCCAGTGGAACAGCAGGAGGTAGAAAGCGCCGACCGTAACACAGGAATCGGCGAAATTGAACACGGGGCTGAAGAAAATCACCTCGCCGGCGGCATTATGAATCAGAGGGAAGTAGAACATATCTACGACCTTTCCGAACATAAAGGGCGCATAATCCCAGATAAGGCCATAGAACAGGCAGTCGATGATATTGCCGAACGCGCCGGCGGTAATGAGCGTAAGCCCGACCAGAACCCCGGTAGGGGCCTTCTTATGGCGGTCAAGCGAAGATATCCACCAGCAAAGCGCACCGAAAAGCACGATGCGGAACGCCGACAGCAGGAACTTGCCCACCGAGCCCCCGAACTTCATTCCGAAGGCCATACCCTCGTTCTCCACGAAGCAGAGACGGAACCAGTTCCCTATCACAGGGATCTGCTCTCCAAGGGCCATATTGGTCTTGACCAGGTATTTTACCACCTGGTCGATGACCACAAGCAATATTCCAAGCACGAGCAGCCTCGTGCCCCTGGAAACCTTCATAGCTTCTAGTTCTTTCCCTGCTTGGCGAGCATCTCCTTAGCCTCTACGGTAAGGGTGGCGTGAGGAACCAGGCGCAGCCTCTCCTTGGGGATAAGGTTGCCGGTAACACGGCAAATGCCGTAGGTCTTGTTCTCGATACGGACCAATGCCGCCTCGAGGTTCTTTATGAACTTGTACTGACGCTGGGCAAGCTGGCTTGCCTCTTCCTTGGTAAGCTGGTTGGCGCCATCGTCCTCGACGGTACGGAAGGTAGGCGAAGTATCCTCGATGTCATTGTTTCCTCCGTGCATCACGACTCCCCTGAGAGTGTTATACTCGGCCCTGGCCTTCTCCAGCATACCTTCGATGATCTGCTTGAACTCGGCAAGTTCTTCATCGGAGTAGCGTGTTTTTACCTGTTCTTCTGCCATAATAATACTATTTACGTGTTACTAGAATCTTGATGGTTTCCTCATTCCACTCGACCTCGCTGCCTTCGCCCTCCTTGGAGAGGGAAACGCTGAGTGCAAGTGTCTGAGATGCGATATAATCTTTGAAGCCGCCCAAGGCCGCTTCGATTTCGTCGTAAGCCTGACCGTCGGCGACGATGCTCACGTCCACACGGTCGGTAACCTCGAATCCACTGTCCTTGCGGAGGTTCTGGATCCTGTTAATGAGTTCGCGGGCGGTACCTTCCTTCACAAGCTCGTCGCTCAGCTGGATGTCCAGGGCGATGGTAAGTGCGCCTTCGGATGCCACGAGCCAGCCCGGCATATCCTCGGAGGTGATTTCATAATCTTCCCCGGTCAGCACCACATTCCCCGAAGGAAGGGCCAGCGTATATTCTGAAGATGCCTGGATGGCGGAAATCGTTGCCTGGTCCAACTTGGCGAACGCAGCCGCGATCTCCTTCATCTGGGTACCGTATTTCTTGCCCAGCACGCGGAAGTTGGGCTTGATCTTCTTGGTTATGATGCCGGTAGTGTCGGAGAGGAACTCCGCCTCCTTCACGTTGACCTCGGTAAGGATGAGGCTCTTAACCATCTCCAGGCGGGCGCGGACCTCGTCGGAGATGACGGGAATCAGCATCTTGGCAAGGGGCTGGCGGACCTTTATGTTCACCTTGCGGCGGAGGGCCAGCACCAGCGAAGTGGCCTTCTGGGCCAGCTCCATACGCTTCTCCAGCTCAGGATCGATGAGGCTCTCGTCGGCCTCGGGCATACGCTCGAAATGCACGCATTCTGCACCGGGTACCAGGTCGAGCCAGAGTTCGTCGGCATAGAAGGGTGCGATGGGAGCGGAGAGGAGGGTGACGGTCTTCAGTACTCCGTAGAGGGTCTCGTAGGCCGCTATCTTATCTTCGGTGAGGCCGCCTCCCCAGAAGCGTTTGCGGTTCAGGCGTACATACCAGTTGGAGAGATGGTCGCAGACGAAGGTCTGAATCAGACGCCCTGCAAGAGTGATGTCGTAGTCTTCGTACGCGGCACGTACGTCGCGGATCAAGCTATTCTGCAGAGAAATAATCCAGCGGTCGATCTCGGAAACGCTGCCTATGCCCTGCGGACGGGCAATGCCCGTACCGGGCTCCCCCTGCGGGACACGGACGGGCCCTTTGCCCGTCGCGGATGGCCTGAGCGAGGCAGCGTTTTCGGGCTGCCAGCCGTCTACGTTCGCATAAAGTGCGAAGAAAGAATAGGTATTATAGAGCGTACCGAAGAACTTGCGACGTATCTCGTCCACGCCAGCCTCGTCGAAACGCAGATTATCCCAAGGCTGAGCATTGGTAAGCATATACCAGCGCAACGCATCAGCACCATACTTGTCCAGCTGCTGGAAAGGATCCACGGCATTCCCAAGGCGCTTGCTCATCTTGTTGCCATCCTTGTCCAGCACCAAGCCATTGGAAATCACGCGCTTGAACGCGGGAGTCCCGCTTACCATAGTGTGGATGGCGTGCAGGGTGTAGAACCATCCGCGGGTCTGGTCGACGCCTTCGGCGATGAAGTCGGCGGTGCTGCCGAAATCCGGGCTGTCGATGCCGCGGAGGCCGGTCTGTGCGTAAGGCATGGAACCGGAATCGAACCAGACGTCGATAAGGTCGCTCTCGCGGACCATCTTCCTGCCGGAAGGGCTTACGAGGAAGATATTATCGACGTAAGGCCTGTGGAGGTCGATGAGGTCATAGTTGGCCTTGCTCATATCGGCGGGATCGAAGCCCTTGTCCCTGAGGGGATTGGAGGCCATGAATCCGGCGGCGACGGCCTTGTCTATCTCGGCATAGAGCTCCTTGATGCTGCCTATGCAGATCTCTTCCTTACCGTCCTCGGTGCGCCATATGGGCAGAGGAGTTCCCCAAAAACGGCTGCGGCTGAGGTTCCAGTCCTGGATGTTCTCGAGCCACACCCCGAAGCGGCCGGTACCAGTAGATTCCGGTTTCCAGCGTATCTGGTTGTTCAAGGCCACCATCTCGTCCTTTACGGCGGAGGTGCGGATGAACCAGGAGTCGAGGGGATAGTAGAGTATGGGCACGTCGGTGCGCCAGCTATGAGGATAGCTATGGGTATGTTTCTGTATGCGGAAGGCCTTGCCCTGGCTCTTGAGCATCACGCAGAGGTCGATGTCGAGGGTGGGATCGTCCTTTCCGAGAGGGGCCTGCTTTGCGAACTGGCGGAAGAAGTTCTCGATGGCGTTCTTCACATAGCGGCCCTCGAATTCCTTGTAGGAAGGATCGACGGATGCTGCCACATAGGCGGGATCCAGATCCTCCAGGCGGCAGAAGCGCCCCTGCCGGTCCACCTGGGCCTGAGGGTTGCCGTCGCGGTCGATGACCATCAGCGGAACTATTCCGGCGGCGGTGGCAACCTTCTTGTCATCGGCACCGAAGGTAGGTGCGATATGCACTATGCCGGTACCGTCCTCGGTGGTGACATAGTCACCCTGTATGACCTCGAAGGCCTTTCCGTCCGGCTTGAACCAAGGGATGAGCTGCTTGTAGCGTATTCCCACCAGTTCAGTTCCCTTGAACTTGCCGGGAAGGACCTCGTAGGGAATCTTGTCCCCGAACCAGGCGCCCACCAGTGCCTCGGCGAGCACATAGACGGCCTCGGCTCCGGTATAAGGGTTGGTGGACTTCACGCGCACATAGTCGATCTTGGGACCGACGCAGAGTGCGGTGTTGGAAGGAAGGGTCCAGGGGGTGGTGGTCCAGGCCAGGAAATAGACGGGACCGTCCCCGAAGAGCTTGGCGGATGCGGCATCCTCCACGACCTCGAACTGGACGGTGGCGGTGGTGTCGGTCACATCCTTGTAGCAGCCGGGCTGGTTGAGCTCGTGGGAGCTGAGTCCGGTGCCGTCGGTAGGAGAATAGGGCTGTATGGTCTTGCCCTTGTAGAGCAGCCCCTTGTCGTATATCTTACGGAGAAGATACCAGAGTGTCTCGATATAACGGTTGTCGTAGGTGATGTACGGATCCTCGAGATCCACCCAGTAGCCCACGCGCTCGGTCATGTTGGTCCACTCCTTGGTGTACTTCATCACTTCCTGACGGCAGGTATGGTTGTATTCCTCTACGCTGATCTTGCTGCCAATGTCGGCCTTGGTGATGCCGAGTTTCTTCTCGACGCTGAGCTCCACGGGGAGTCCGTGGGTGTCCCAGCCGGCGCGGCGGCGCACCTTCCAGCCCGTCTGCGCCTTGTAGCGGCAGATGGCGTCCTTGATGGAACGGGCCATCACGTGGTGGATGCCGGGCATGCCGTTGGCCGAAGGAGGACCTTCAAAGAAAATGAACTCGGGCTCACCCTCGGCAAGTTCGAGACTCTTCTCGAATGCCCCAAGTTTTTTCCAACGCTCCAAAACCCGGTTGCCGGTGGCCACCAGATCAAGTCCCTTATATTCTTTGAATGTCATATTTTTTCCTTAATTTTGCGCTTGTTAAATAGTTTACAAATATAATCAATTCTTTGGAAACTCTTGATATAATACTGCTCGTATGTTTCGTGCCGGCAATCATTACCGGAATAACGAAAGGATTCATCGAACAAGTGATGGCCCTGGCCTCCATTTTCGTGGGCGTGTGGGCTTCTTTCCGTTTCTCGATGGTAGTGGGAGGATGGCTGAACGGATTCATACAGGCCGACCAGCAGGTAATCAACATTATTGCCTTCGCAGTCATAGTAATGACCGTCGTGTTCGTGCTGATGCTGTTGGCAAAACTCCTTTCCAAAACACTGGACCTCGTGATGCTGGGCTGGCTTAACCGCTTGCTCGGAGTTGTATTTGCGATACTCAAGGCCGCCCTGGTGCTAGGGCTCCTGATCTTCCTGCTGGATCCCATCAACGACAAGACCGGCCTGGTGAGCAGCGAAGTGCTGGACAAGTCCGTGCTGTACAATCTGCTCCACGGCATTGCCACCGAGGTGTTCCCCTACCTGAAAGATCTGTTGTTGAATGCATAGGCTGTTATTCATAGAAACTTCCACCGCCCTGTGCTCCACGGCCCTGGCGGAGGACGGCCGCATAATCTCTACGCGCCGTAGCAGCGAGCCCCGCGCCCACGCGTCGCTCACCGCGGTATATATCAAAGAAATGCTGGACGAGGCCGGATGGAAGGTCTCCGACCTGGACGCCGTCTGCCTCAGCCAGGGGCCCGGTTCCTATACCGGCCTGCGCGTGGGTTCATCCACCGCCAAAGGTCTCTGCTTCGGAGGGAAGGTGCCGCTCATTGCGGTCAGCACCCTCGACATACTTGCCCGGCAGGCCATAGAAGCCGGGCTTCCCGAGGGATGCACGGCCATACTCCCTATGATAGATGCCAGGAGGATGGAGGTCTATACCGCCGTCTATTCCCCTGCCGGAGAGCGCCTGAGCGAGATTTCGCCCGTGGTGCTGGACGAGAACAGTTTCGCCGACCTTTTCGCCGCCGGCCCCGTGGCCGTGATAGGCGACGCCGCCGACAAATGCCGCTTCCTCCCCGCAGCCGCCTTTACCCAGACCTGCCCGGAAGCATCCGCAATGCTCCTTCCGGCGATGGAGAAACTACAGAAAAAAGAGTTCGAAGACGTAGCGTACTTCGAACCCTTCTATCTCAAGCAGTTTATCGCAACTACTCCTAAAAAGCTATTTTAGGGCCTTCCCGACTTCACTACGCACTGCCCTGTCGCGCACGGGGATGGTCTGTATGCCATCCTCGGACACCATCAGAATGGCGGGCACATTGTGCACGTTGTAGAGGGTGAGCGAACGGGAGGCGGTGCCGAGCCCGTCGTTCACGTTCACCCAGGGAAGCTCCTGGGACTTGACCACCTGGGCCCAGGCGGACTTGTCCGGATTCACGCTGACTGCATAGATTTCCAGTCCGCGGGAATGGTACTGCTCGTATATGGGCTTGAGCGTCTCCAGGTTGAATATCTTGTGGGTGGCTTCGCGGTCATCCCAGAAAAAGACTAGGGTGTACTTGGCTCCGAGGCTGTCCAGGTCGGCGGTCTTTCCGTCCACGGCAGGCATCCTGAGTTCAGGATAGGATCTCTGGGGGGCGGTGCTCAGACGCTTGTTCAGATTGAAGAGCTGCTCCCTGCGGGCGGTTTCCTGATCCAGGGCGCGGACATACTTGGATTCGGGATAGACGCTCATCAGCGAATCGCATACGCTGCGGAAGATGAGGGCGTCGTTGACTCCGCCGAAGGTGGGCAGACTGCCGCCAAGGTTCTCGTAGAGCACGGGGATGACGGCCAGCGACTTGCTGTTGCCGAGCACGAACTTCACGCTCTGGCGGTAATGGTCCACATAAAGCTTGTTGATGGCCTGGGGCTCGGCGCCGTCGCGGGACATTGCGAGCAGCTTGGCCGCATATTCGCGGAAGCTGTCGTCACCCTGCTTGAGCAGGGCGGAGCCTTCCGAACCGGAAACCTCGTAATTGCCGAGGGTATCCGCCTTCACGACAGCCTTCTCGCCCTTCTCGAGGAGGAGGGATGCCAGACGGGTATCGCCCTTGTACACATAGACGAATTCAGGATTGCCCTTGGCGACATTCACTTTGTAGGTGAAACGGCCGTCGGCATCGGTCTTGACGGTATCGAGAACGGCTGTGACGGTCCCGTCGAGCTGCTTCAGGACCAGGGACGCATCGGGGGCGTCGTTCACGGTGCAGTCCAGTCCGGCCTTGCCTCCCTGGCAGGCGGAAAGTCCCAGCAAGAACAGCGCAGATGCGAGGATCTTATAATTTTTCATATTCTGCAAGTATCGATTTAGCTATCTCCGCCATACGCTCGGGACTCACCTCCGGCTTCTTCTTGCGGAAGTCCAGGTCCCCTTCGGTCTGGAGGGGGACAAGATGGATGTGGGTATGGGGAACTTCCATCCCCAGCACGGCCACTCCGACTCTCTTGCAGGGCACGGCGGCCTTGATGGCCACGGCTACCTTGCGCGCGAAAGCCCAGAGGCCTTCGTACACGGCGGGGTCGAGATTGAAGATGTAGTCATCCTCAACATTCTTGGGGATGACGAGGGTATGCCCTTCGGCAAGGGGGCTGATGTCGAGGAAGGCGTAGTAATCTGCGCTTTCGGCCACCTTGTAGGAAGGGATTTCCCCTTTGGCTATGCGGGTGAAGATGGTTGCCATATCAGAGGGAGATATCGAGAATCTTGAACTTCATTACGCCCGAAGGGACCTGGGCCTCGACCACTTCACCCTTTGCGTGGCCAAGGAGAGCCTTGGCTATAGGGGTGGTGGCGGCCAGACGGCCCTTGGAGAAATCGGCCTCGGATTCACCTACGATGGTGAATTCCATAGTCATACCGGCAGAGAGGTTCTGCACCTTGACCTTGTTGAGCATCTGCACCTTGTCGGTACCGAGCTGGGAGGCGTCCACCACCTTGGCGTTCGCCACCTGGTCCTGAAGCTGGGCTATCTTGAGCTCCAGGAGGCCCTGGGCCTCACGGGCTGATTCGTACTCTGCATTTTCGGAAAGGTCACCTTTCTCACGGGCTTCCGCGATCGCGGCGGAAATCACAGGGCGCTGTGCAAGTGCCTCTGCAAGTTCGTTCTTAAGTTTGTCGAGCCCTTCCTGGCTCATATAGTGTATTGCTGACATAGTTTACAAATTTAACATTTTTTTACAACATTGCTCATCTTCCATCAGCTGCTTTTTCAAATCGTCAAGACCTTCGAAACGTATTTCGTCGCGCACGCGCTGAAGGAAACTGACCCGGATGTTACGCCCGTAAATATCCTCGTCGAAATCGAAAATATGGGTCTCCAGGCCCTGCCCCACGTTGGTCATTCCGTAGAAGCTCCTCTCCCCTATCGTCACCTTCGAAAGATATACTCCAAGGGCAGGCACCAGCTTGAGCGGCTCGTCGGGCTCGAGGTTAGCGGTCGGGAAGCCTATCGTGCGCCCGACTTTCTTGCCGTGGACCACCTCTCCGGAAAGATTGTAATCATAGCAGAGATAGGTGGAAGCCAGGGCTACGTCGCCGGCCTTGAGGGCATTGCGTATCTTTGTGGAGCTGACCGCGATTCCCACGGACGACACCTTCTCGGTGCGTATGACCTGCAGGCCGAGGCTTTCGGCCAGGGCAGCGGTCGCCTCGGGGGTGAGGTTGTCGTGCCCGATGCGGTTGTCGTAGCCCAGAAGTATGGCCGTGGCCCCGTACTTGCCGATGAGGAAGTCGCGCAGGTACTCCAGAGTGCTCATCTGACTGAATTCCAAGGTGAACTCTATCTGCTCCACCCTATCGATTCCCAGGCCCCTCAGCAGGGCGAGCTTTTCGGAGGAGGTATTGAGCAGACGGAGCCCCATGGCATCATCCTGGAGCACTATGCGCGGATGAGGCCAGAAGGTGAGTACGAGACTCTCTTCACCGCGCCTGCGCGCTTCAGATACGAGAGTCTCGAGAACCAAGCGATGGCCTATGTGCACGCCATCGAAGAATCCTGTTGCAACTACAGCCATTTTACCAGAGGGAAGTCCATCCTGTGGGGAAGGAGGCTGTTCTTGGCATACATCCTGACGCCTATCTGGTACATACCTGTACGCTCGGGGATGATGGATGCGTGGAAGGTAGCGACTCCTTCTTCGAAACGGACTACATCATATTCTATCGTTTCCTGGATATGCAGGACATTTTTCTTGTCGGACACGGCGAAGATCATCTCCACGCCAATATCTTCGGGACTCAGGCCGGCAAGGTCGACTACTACCTCGCTGTCCAGAGGATTGTTCTGGGAAAGCACGTAGGCAGCGTTCGGCGCCGAATAGGAACGGATGCTGATGGAGGGCCAGGCATCGCGGACCTTCTTCTTCCAAGCGGCGATCTCGCGCGCCTTGGCGCAGCCGTCGGCAAGCAGGAAGTTGAAACGGTCGTACTGGGGCTGATAGTACTGCACGCAGTAATCCTCCATCATCCTGTTGGTGGTAAAGTTGCAGGCCACGTGCGCGATGGTGTTGCGTATGTAGCCGAGCCACTCGGAGGAATTGTAGTATGCCGGAGCAATCTCGTTCTCAATGATGGTGTAGATGGTGGCGGCGTCCAGCTCGTTCTGGTAGTCGCTCTCTTCGTAGGTCTTCTCCATAGGGAGAGCCCAGCCGCATCCTTCCCTGTAGCCTTCGACCCACCATCCGTCGAGCACGGAGAAGTGCATTACGCCGTTCATCGCGGCCTTTTCGCCGGAGGTACCGGAGGCCTCGAGAGGACGGGTAGGGTTGTTCAGCCACACATCCACGCCCTGGACCAGGCGCTTGGCGAGGGAGATGTCATATCCGGGCACGAAGACTATCTTGCCGAGGAACCTGTCCTGCTTGGAGATGTCTATGATCTGCTTGATGAGCTCCTGGCCCGCGCCGTCGGCGGGATGGGCCTTGCCCGCGAAGATGAACTGCACGGGATGCTTGGGGTCGTTGACTATGGCATCGAGCCTGTCGAGATCCGAGAAAAGCAGGGTGGCGCGCTTGTAGGTCGCAAAGCGGCGGGCGAAGCCAATGGTGAGCACGTCCGCACGGAGATTCTCCTTGATGGCCACGACCTCGCTGGGAGAATAGTGGCTGCTGTATTCAGGATTGGAGAGCCTGTCGTTGATTATGCGTATGAGCTCGGCCTTGAGTATCTTGCGGGTATTCCAGATTTCCTCGTCGGAGACATCGTAAATGCCCTCGAAGCAGCGTTTGTCGTAGTGATGGGTCTTGAATTCGGGACCGAACACCTTCTCGTGCACGGCCTTCCACTCCCTGGATGCCCAGGTAGGATAGTGCACGCCGTTGGTGACATAGCCTATATGGAGTTCCTCCGGAAGATATCCGGGGTACATGTTCGCGAAAATGTCCCGGCTGACCTTGCCGTGGAGCATGGACACGCCGTTCACGTTCTGGGAGCAGTTGGCTGCCAGTATGCTCATGCTGAAGCGCTCGTTAGGGTCGTTCACGTTCACCTTGCCGAGGCCCATAAGGGTATCCCAGCTGATGCCGAAGCGGGAAGGATAATGCCCGAAATAAGACGACATCATACTCTCCTCGAAGGCATCGTGGCCCGCGGGAACGGGGGTGTGGGTGGTGAAGAGGCCGCTGGCACGCACCAGCTCCATCGCCTCGCTGTAATCCATCTTCTGCTCGAACATATACTCGCGCAGGCGCTCCAGGCCAATGAAGGCGGCATGGCCCTCGTTGGAATGGTAGATGGTGGGATGCAGGCCTATGGCACGCAGGGCCCTGATACCGCCGATGCCGAGCAGAATCTCCTGCTTCAGACGGTTCTCCCAGTCTCCGCCGTAGAGCTGATATGTGACCTGACGGTCCTCGGGGCGGTTGTCTTCGAAGTCGGTATCGAGCAGATAGAGGTCGGTACGGCCCACGGGCACCTTCCAGATGCGGGCGTGAAGCTCGCGGCCGGGAAGCTGGCAGCTGACCGTGACCCACTTGCCTTCGGCGTCGGTAACGGGCTCGGCAGGGATCTTGAGGAAGTCCTGGGCGTTGTATTCCGCCACCTGATTACCCTGGGGAGTGATCTTCTGGGTAAAGTAGCCATAACGGTAGAGGAGGCCTACGGCCACCAGGTTGACGTTCATGTCGCTGCTTTCCTTGAGATAGTCTCCTGCGAGTATTCCAAGGCCTCCGGAATAGATCTGGAGAGAAGAGTCAAGGCCATATTCCATGCAGAAGTATGCGATGGAAGGATTGCCCCGGCGCTCTTTCTCGGCCATATAGGCGTCGAACTCGTTCATCACCGAATGCAGCTTGTCCAGGAAGTTGCCGTCCTTGGAGAGCTGCTTGTAGCGCTTGAGCGACACCGTGTCGAGGATGACCATAGGGTTATGCCCGGAACGGTGCCAGATGTCCGGGTCTATATATTTGAACAGTGCCTTCGCGTTGTCGTTCCAGCACCACCATAGGTTCTTGCAAAGTTTCTCCAGGCCCTCGAGTTCGCCGGGCAGGTGACGCGTCACGCGCACGCTTACCCAGCTGGGCCTGCTGATCTCAATGTTTGGTTGCATATTCGTCGTTTACTCTGATAATAAAGTCACTGAGTACGTTCATGTAGTTGATGAAAGCTTCGTACGGAGTGTCATAGGGGTTAAAATATTTGTGTACATCACCGTCCGAGAAGAACTTGGTGCACATATAATAGAAATGGTCGCTTTCCTGCAGACGGCCGAAATCGGCCCACAGGTCGGCATTGTCGATAATCGAAAGTTTCTCCACCAGCGAATAGAGCTTGTTGAAAGCATCCTGCTGGAGTTCGTTTCCGAGCCAGGCGGTCACGTCGCGCTCCTCGTCCGCCCAGGAGATGGGCTGAGGAACGCTGAGCGTGCCTATGCTCTTGATGCCGGAAGCCGCCTCCGAAGGGGTGACGAACTTGATGCCGGCCGAGAGGGCGGCTTTGGGGAAGGCGCGCATGAAATCAAAGATTCCGCTCTCGGCACTCTGATGCTCGCCGAAGGTCTCGTAGTCCATGAAGAGGTTCACTATGTCGCCCTCTTCCGCATTGACCTTGGCCGCGAACTGCTCGGCGGTAAGGCCTGATCCGGCGAAGCGGAAGGCGATGTCGTCGCTGAGCGAATAGTTGCGGAGCAGCAGTTTCTGAGAGCTCTTCACCTCGTTGCCGTAGATGTAGTTGGGGCTCTTCCAGCCAAGGATATGGCGCGCACCCTCGGTGAGAATGGTCTTGAAGCCAAGGTCATAGACGGTCTTTCCTATGGAGTTGGAATAGATGAGCTCCGTATTGCGGAAGGTCACCGGGGTCACGCCGAAGTAGCGCTCTATGGTAGCCTTGTGCTTGAGCACCTGATGGCGGAACTCGTTCTCGCTCTTGAGCGAGGAAAGCGAGTGGTTGCAGGTCTCGCAGAGGAATTCCACGTTACCCGTCGCAGCCAAGGCCCTGAAGCTGTCGATGACCTCGGGGGCATAGCGCTCGAACTGCTCGAGGGCGCTTCCCGTGATGGAGAAGGCCACCTTGAACTTGCCTTTGCTTTCCTGGATCGCCTTCAGAAGAAGGTCGTTCATCGGAAGATAGCACCTGGACGCAATGCGCCGCAGTATGGTGCGGTTCACGAAGTCATCGTAATAATGCGAATCCTTCCCGATGTCGAAAAACCTGAATACGCGCAGGCGGTCAGGCTGATGTATCTGGAAATAGAAACAAAGCTTTTTCATACTCTACTTGGCTAAGACAGATTCATAAACTTGCTTGAGCTTGGCGGTGGCGTTGTTCCACTTGAGCTCGTTCACTTCGTCGTATCCCTGCGCGGCCGCAAAGCGGGCAAGTGCAGGGTAGGAGAGAAGGGCATAGATGTCGTCGGCCATGGCGTCGACATCCCAGAAGTCAACCTTGAGAGCATAGCGCAGCACTTCCGCGGCGCCGCTCTGGTGCGATATGATTGAAGGCACTCCGGTACGCATTGCCTCTAGGGGCGAGATGCCGAAAGGCTCGGATACCGAAGGCATTATATAGACATCCGAAAGCGCGAACATCTTCTGTACGTCGGCCCCGCGCAGGAAGCCGGTGAAGTGGAAGCGGTCGGATATGCCCAGGCGGGCCACCATCCTGATGGCGCGGTTCATCATGTCGCCGCTGCCAGCCATCACGAAACGCACGCCCTTGGTGCGCTTGAGCACCTTGGCAGCCGCCTCGATGAAGTATTCAGGCCCTTTCTGGAAGGTGATACGCCCGAGGAACGTCACGACCTTGTCCCTGACGCCGCGCTCGACTTCGAGGTTCTCGCGTCCGCTGAAGTCCACGGCGTTATGCACGGTCACGACCTTGGAAGGGTCGATGCCGTATTTGTTGATCACTATCCCGCGGGTGAGGTCGCTGACCGTTACCACGCGGTCGGCGGCTTCCATGCCGCGGCGCTCTATGGCATACACGCGGGAATCGACCATATCGTCGGTCCCGCGGTCGAAGGAGGTGGCGTGTACGTGTACCACCAGGGGTTTGCCGGTGAGCTCCTTGGCGGCAATGCCGGCAAGGTAGGTGAGCCAGTCGTGGGCGTGGATGATGTCGAATTCATCCTTGTGCTGCATCGCTATGGTGCCGGCCACCATCGCGTACCTGGCAACCTCTTCGAGGAGGTTCGCTCCGTATTTGCCGGAGAACTTGTATTTCTGCCCGAAGCTGATGCGGAAATCCTTCACCTGCCGGGCGCGTTCGTCTTCTACTATCTTCGAGAATTCTTCTGGGTCGGCGTAGGGAATCAGGTTCGAATCGATGTGGACGAATTTCACCTTGTCGAGGAATTCGTCCACGGTGCCGGTGAAACTCTCCACCGCCACGTCGCTCGCATTGATGATGCGGGTAGCACTCTGGTCCTCGTCGCCGCTGGCGGAAGGCATCACGAAGATGCTCTCGACGCCATTGTACGCGAGCCCCTTGACTATACCTTCGCAGGCAGTCCCGAGCCCTCCCGCAATGTGCGGGGGAAACTCCCATCCGAACATCAGAACTCTCATTTCTTTTCCTCCTTGGAATAAATATCCGTAATATGGTCGACCGCCAGGAGTGCAGCGGTGCTGAGCGCGGAGGCTATGGCTCCGTGAGGCTCCTGCGGCGGATCCCCGTCGTAAAGCTCGCTGAAGGCAGCCACTCCGTGCTTGCTGAGGTCCTCATACAGACCTTCGCACAGCCACTCCGCTTTCTTGCGGAAGCTGGGGCCTATGATGCGGTATCCCACCGCCACATAGTATTCCAGCAGGAAGGGCCTGGTGCTTCCCTGATGATAGGCCAGGTCCCTGTCCACCTGCGAACCCTCGTACACGTTCTTGTACTTGATGTCGCGCGGAGAAAGGGTACGTATGCCGCGGGAGGTCTCCAGCTCGCCGGACACCACCTTGAAAACCGAAGGATGGAGTTCCTCGTCGAGGGGAGAATTCTTTACCCACAGGGCAATCAGCTGATTAGGACGGACGTCCGTATTCTGTCCATTGTTATCCACATAGTCGGCCAGGCAGCCGCGGCGGGCGTTCCAGAAGGTCTTGGTGAAGTTCTCCTTCACAAGATCGCGGATGGGCGCCCACTCCTTCACGAAGGAAGCGGCCGAGCCGTATTTGTATTCCATATCCACCGCAAAGCAGATGGCGTTGTACCAGAGGGCGTTCGTCTCCACCTGGTAGCCGGCGCGCTCGGTCACGGGGACGCCGTTGATGTAGGCGTTCATCCAGCTCAGGGCCACATTGTCCATCTGGGCCCAGAGCAGGCCATTGGGATGCATGGTCACCTCGCGGCGCCTGCCGGGGAGATAGCTCTCCAGTATGCCGCGCACTATCACTCCGTACTTCTTCCAGACCTGCGAAGGAGATACTCCGTACGCGATGTAGCTCTGCAGGGCGGGCACCAGCAGCAGAGGGGCTTCGACCTGGGTGGTACGGCGGAACAGGCGCTCCTGCTCGTCGGAGATCAGGTTGTCCAGCACTTCCTCGAAGGTCTTGGTGTCGCCGTTGGCATAGAGGGTGAGGCCGGCGAGCGAAATCAAAGTCTCGCGGAGCAGGCCCGTGTACATCCAAGAGAAACCGGCGGTGACGCGCTTGTGGCCATTGTGGTTGCAGATGAAAAGGTTCGCCCATCTGGCCAGCAGGTCGCGGTAGTTGTCAATTACGGGGGCTTTCTCGAAGGCCCTGGAGAAGCAGCGCTTGAAGTAGGAAGGATTCTCTTCCTTGAGCGATGCTGAGAGCACCACGGAATCCCCTTTGCCCATCTTGAGCGAGAAGTTTCCGGGCACGAAAAGATCCTCCTTGCAGTCGAAGCCGCGGCGGTATTCGTCGGAATAGGTTATGCCGAAATACCACTCGGGATTGTGATTGTACTGGGCGGAGGGAGAAGAAAGCTGGAGCACGAGGTCGGGGAAGTTGGCGTACATACGGAACTTGGCTCCGTTCTCCACCGGGGTGTAGCCCTGGTCGGCCTCGTCGTTCCTGCGGGTAAGCGCGTGTATGTTGCGGAAAGCGAGGAAGGGCTTCAGGATGACCTCGGCGGCCCCGGGGCTTTCCAGCAGTTCGTATTTGATGAGCAGGCGGTCGCTGTCCGGAAGGAGCAGCAGGGATTTGCGGAAGATTATGTCTCCGACCTTGTAGGTGATGGAGGGGATGGGATCGGCGCCGAAGTCCACCACGTATTTGTGCCCCCTGGGTTCGTAGATGTCCCCATAGCAATGGATGCCCAGGTTGAACTGCTTGCCGTTGACGATTATCGATTCGTCGATTGCGGAAAGCAGCAGGTACTTGTCCCCCCCGAAACGGTCGAGGGTGACGGACAGCAGGCCGTGATAGCGGCGGGTATTGCAAGTGACTATGCTGGTATTGCAATAGGCCCCCGTCTTGTTGACGCAGATGATCTCCCTCTTCAACGAGTAGGAGAGGTTCACGAGTTCCGCTTTATTGAATTTTAGAAACGCCATAAGCTATTTTGTTTTTTCCAACACGACTGCGCATCTGCTCGGCAGATACAGGTACAAAGTATGGTCAAACTCCTGATTACCGTTGGGGCACCTGCCATCCAGGCTGAAGTGCTTTTCCGCGGGCGAGAGTCTGCCTTGTCCGTTGTACGCGGCATCGTCGGTGCTGAATACCAGGCGGTATGTGCCCGAGGGTGCCGAAAAACCGTAGTCTCCGAAGGAGCTTGTCGGGTTGAAATTCAGTGCAAAGATACAATTTTTCCGTAGGAAAACGAGTATTCCCTTCTGCTCGTCGGCGGTGAGCAGCACAGGTTTTTCGCTGAGCAGGCGGTTTTTGCGGATGAACTGCACCATATCCCTGTCGAAAAGTTCCAGACCTTTGTACAGGAGGCTGTCATCGTCGGCTATCGACCATAGCCTGCGGGCGTGGGCGTAGCTCCAGGAATTCCCTTCCCTGGGGAAGTCTATCCATTCCGGATGGCCGAATTCGTTGCCCATGAAGTTCAGGTATCCGTCGCCTGCCGTGGCGGCCGTCACGAGGCGTATCATCTTGTGCAGGGCGACGCCGCGTTCCACCGTCAGGTTCTGCTTCCCCTTGTCCATCGAGAAGTACATTTCCTTGTCGATCAGGCGGAAGATGATGGTCTTGTCCCCCACCAGGGCCTGATCGTGGCATTCGGCGTAGCTGACCGTCCTTTCATCGGCGCGCTTGTTGGTGAGTTCGTACCAGATTTCCCCGGGACTCCACTGCTCGTCGCTCTTCTCTTTTATCCACTTGATCCAGTGGTCGGCTATGCCCATCGCCATACGGAAGTCGAAGCCTACTCCGCCAGCCGCGACGGGAGCCGCGAGCCCGGGCATTCCGCTGACATCCTCCGCAATGGTGATGGCGTCCGGATCCAGCTCGTGTATCAGGGCGTTCGCCAGGCCCAGGTAGGCCACGGCGTTCTCGTCCACCCCCTTGCCGAAATAAATTCCGTAGTCGCCGAAATCAGTGCCGAGGCCGTGGTCCCAGTAGAGCATCGAGGTGACCCCGTCGAAACGAAATCCGTCCAGATGGTACTCCTCCATCCAGTATTTGCAGTTGGACAGCAGGAAGTACTTCACCGCATCCTTGCCATAATCGAAGCAACGGGAGCCCCAGGCCGGATGATGGCCGGCTTCTCCGGGATAGAAGTAGAGGTCTTCCCTGCCGTCGAAACGGCCGAGACCTTCGATTTCGTTGGAGACGGAATGGGAATGGACAATGTCCATTATGACCGCGATTCCGCGGGCGTGGGCCTCATCGACCAGGGCCTTGAACTGCTCGGGAGTGCCGAAGCGGGAGCTGAGCGCGAAGAAACTGCTCACCTGGTATCCGAAGGAGCCGTAGTAGGGATGCTCCTGGAGGGCCATTATCTGAAGTACGTCGTAGCCCAGCTTATGTACCCTGGGCAGCACCTGGGTACGGAAGTCATCGAAGCTCGCGACCTTCTCCTCTTCGGAGCTCATGCCGATGTGGCATTCGTAGATGAGGGGATTGGGGCGCTTGCCCGCTTTCTTATGCTTCCAGACATAGGGCTCAACGTCCCAGACCTGGGCGCTGAAAACCTTGGTATCAGGGTCCTGGACCACCCTCGTGGCATAGGCGGGAATCCTTTCGGCACCGCCTCCGGGCCATTCTACGAAGAGTTTGTACAGATCCCCGTGACGGAGGAACATTGCCGGGAGCTTTATCTCCCAATTGCCGTCCCCGACCGGGCTGAGGGCCCAGGCCTCCGCCCTCTTCCAATTGTTGAAACCGCCTATCAGGTAGATGCGGGTGGCGTTGGGCGCCCACTCGCGGAAAACCCAGCCGTCGGCTGTCTTATGAAGGCCGTAGAAGAGGTGATTGTTTATGCCGTCGGCCAAGGAGGGGTGAGCGCCTTTTATGAAGGCTATCTCTTCCTTGAGACGGCGGTTCCTCTGCTCGATGGCGCCTTTGAAGGGCTCGAGCCAGGGGTCGGTCTCGTATATTTTCTTTACTTTCATTTCAGCTCGTCCAAACGTTCTCTGGCAGTACGGAGATATGCGCGGCAGGCGGCGATCAGCTCGTCCGAGCGCGCGATAAGCTTGTCGATGTCGTCCAATGCCGTGGCAGGATCCTCGACCTTGCGGGCTATCCTGTCCAGCTCCTCCAGCGCGTCCTTGTAGTTGAAATCATCCATTTTCCCTGATGTTTTTTTCAATCACTCAAATATACAAAAAAACTATTGTTAAATTTGTAAAAGTATGAAGGATATGGAGAAACTGAGCCTGCTTGACCTGCAGCTTATGATAAGGGACGGAGTGGAAAGCGCCGTGCCCGAGAAGCTGTGGATACGGGCGGAGGTGGCGTCGGTCCAGGCCAAGAGCAATGGCCACTGTTACCTGGAGCTCAGCCAGTCGGAAGACGGCCGTCTGGTGGCCAAGGCTCGGGCCGTCATCTGGAAAAGCGTATGGTTTGCCCTGCGCAGGTATTTCCTGGATGCCACGGGCAGCGAGCTCTCCCCCGGAATGCAGATACTGGCCCGGGTCCAGGCGAGCTACAGCGAGCTCTACGGCCTCACCCTGGTGATAGACGAGCTCGAGCCCGAGTTCACCCTGGGCGCCGCCGAACTGGAAAAGCGCAAAACCATAGAACGCCTTGAGAAAGAGGGGCTTATCGACAAGCAGAAGGAGCTGGAGCTCGCGGAACTTCCCTATGCCCTGGCCGTGGTTTCAGCCTCAGATGCGGCGGGCTTCGGGGATTTCCGCCGGCATCTCACCGAAAACGAATTCGGATTCAAGTTCAAAGTAGAACTCTTCCCCGCCACGATGCAGGGAGAATCCGCCCCCGCGAGCATAGTGGACGCCCTCCAGCAGATCGAGGCCGACGGAGGATACGATGCCGCCCTGATACTCCGCGGCGGCGGTTCCGTGCTCGACCTGGCCTGCTTCGACGACTACGACCTGGCCTTCACCATCGCCAACTGCGGCATTCCGGTATTCACGGCCATAGGTCACGACCGGGACTATCACGTGGCGGATATGGTGGCATACGATTTCGTCAAGACCCCTACCGCCCTCGCGGACCTCTTCATCGACTGCGTGGCCGCCGAAGACGAGCGCATAAGCAATTTCAGCAACCGCCTCCGACTTGCCATCGCAGGCAAGATTTCCTCGATGGAAAGCGCACTGGAGGTGCTCGGGCAGCGCATCAAGGCAGCCGACCCGCGCAACCTGCTCACCCGCGGTTATTCCCTGGTGACCGACGAGAAGGGAGTAGTGCTTAAGTCGGCGGCAAAATTAAAGCCGGGCCAGAGGCTCGGCATTATGTTCGCGGACGGTTCCGTCCGTGTGGAAATCATAGAATAGAACCTACTTCTGACGGCAGTATATCTGCACGGGACAGCCCGTAAGATTGAAGTTCTTGCGGAGCTGGTTCTCGAGGAAGCGCTTGTAGGGCTCCTTGATATACTGGGGCAGATTGCAGAAGAACGCAAACGAAGGGAATTTCGTAGGCAGCTGGGTTATGTACTTGATCTTCACATATTTACCTTTCCATGCCGGAGGAGGGGTCTCCTCTACGACGGGGAGCAGCGCCTCGTTCAGGCGGGCGGTAGGAATCTTCCTGGTATAGTTGGCATACACCTCGGATACGGCGTCCAGCACGTCCTGGATGCGCTGCATCTTGACCACGGAAGTGAAGATGATGGGCACGTCGTCGAAGGGGGCGAGCCTCGATTTGAGTGCGGCGGTATACTCCTTCAGGGTCTGCGAATCCTTCACGAAAAGATCCCACTTGTTGACCACCAGCACGCAGGCCTTGCGGTTGCGTATGATGAGGTTGAAGATGTTCATATCCTGCGACTCCATCCCGCTGGTAGCGTCTATCATCAGCACGCAGACGTCGCTGTGCTCGATGGCACGGATGGAACGCATCACGGAGTAGAATTCCAGGTCCTCGTTCACCTTGCCCTTGCGGCGGATTCCGGCGGTATCCACAAGCATGAATTCGTGGCCGAACTTGTTGTAGTGGGTCTCGATGGAATCGCGGGTGGTGCCGGCTATGGGAGTGACTATGTTCCGCTCTTCGCCCAGCAGGGCGTTGGTGATGGAAGATTTGCCCACGTTAGGCTTACCCACGATGGCGATCCTGGGCAGGCCGGCATAGGGATCTTCCTTCTCCACCTCCTCGGGCAGGGCCTTTACCACGGCGTCCAGCAGGTCGCCGGTGCCGCTGCCGTTGGCTGCCGAGATGCTGTACACCTCTCCCAAGCCGAGGCCATAGAAGTCGAATGCGTCATACATCTTTTCGCCGGAGTCCACTTTATTGACGCAGAGTATGACAGGCTTGCGCGAACGGCGCAGCACGTCGGCGATTTCGGCATCGTAGTCGGTTATGCCGGTGGCAGCCTCGACCATGAAGAGCACCACGTCGGCCTCGTCTATGGCTATCTGCACCTGGGTGCGGATAGCGGCCTCGAACACATCGTCCGAGTTGGAGGTGTAGCCTCCGGTGTCCACTACGGAAAATTCGCGTCCGTTCCAGTCGCTCTTGCCATAATGGCGGTCACGGGTGACACCCGCAGTATCGTCGACAATAGCCTGGCGCATTCCTACCAGGCGGTTGAAGAGTGTGGATTTGCCGACATTGGGCCGGCCTACTATTGCTACTAATCCGTTCATTGCTCTTAATCATTGGACCTCCGGTCGGGGCCGGAGGTGACATTATAAAGTGAACAATCTGCGCAGGCGTCCGAATAGTTGCCGGAGCAGACCTTTGGTTTGTGAAGCTTCGCGTCCTCGTCCTTGTAGCAGGTGATTCCGCGGGCTTTGAGTTTCTCGTTGCTGCCGACGTCGTACTGGGGGAACCCGCGCTTAAGAAGGATTCCCACGCTGAGAAGGACCACGCAGATTCCTACCAGCAGGACGGCAGCAAGAAAAACTTTCATATTACTTGATTTCGAATTCGGGGCTGACCGGCTCGTACATATAGACCCTGCGCATTATGTTGGCAAATACGGGGGCTATGGACAGCACGGTTATCTTCCCTTCGGGATCCAGCTCGGGATGAGGGATGGTGTCGGTGATGAACACCTCGTCCAGTGCGGAATCCTCGATGCGCTGTATGGCGTTTCCGGAGAGCACTCCGTGGCTGGCGCAGGCGCGTACGCTCTTGGCGCCCAGCTTCTTGAGCACGTCGGCAGCCTTGCAGAGGGTACCGGCGGTATCGATCATATCATCCACTATGACTACGTCCTTGCCTTCCACCTCGCCTATGGCCTTGATCTCGGATACCACGTTGGCACGCTCGCGGGTCTTGTGGCAGATGATGACGGGGCAGTCCCTGCGCTGGCTGAAGAACTTGGAATAGGCGTTGGCGCGCTTTGCACCGCCCATATCAGGAGCAGCAATGGCCAGGTCCTTGAATTTCATGGATTCGGAAATGGCCTTCACGAACACGCCGCTGGCGTAGATGTGGTCCACGGGGATGTCGAAGAAGCCCTGGATCTGGTCGGCGTGGAGGTCGCAGGTCATAATGCGGTCGGCACCTGCGGCTCGCAGCAGGTTGGCGACAAGCTTGGCTCCGATGCTGACGCGGGGACGGTCCTTGCGGTCCTGGCGGGCCCAGCCGAAATAAGGGATCACGGCGATGACCTTGTCGGCGGAAGCACGCTTGGCTGCGTCGATGCAGAGCAGAAGCTCCATCAGGTTGTCTGCAGGGGGGAAGGTGCTCTGGATAAGGAACACCGTCGCTCCGCGAACGCTGTCACGGTAAGAAGGCTGAAACTCTCCGTCGCTGAATTTGTCGACTTCGAGGGATCCGAGCTCGATGTGCTCGCCATCGGCTCCGCCCGTTTCCTGAAGATACTTTACGACTTCCTGTGCAAAAGCCTCTGAGGCCTTGCAGCTGAAAACCAACATTCTGTGTTCGTGTTGCATATGTTATTTGTCTGACAATAAGGATTCAATGTAATCCAGTATCTGCTCCCTGCCGGTCTTCTTGGCCGAAGAGCTAGTGAACATAGGCGGCAGTTCCTCCCAATCCTGGAGGAGCAGGGCCTTGTCCTTTTCGATCTGCGCGGCGGTAGCCGTCGCGCTCTGCTTGTCGCACTTGGTGAAGATAATCGCGAACGGCACTCCGTTCTCCCCGAGACCGGCCAGGAAATCAAGATCCGATCGCATTATGTCGTGGCGGGAATCCACCAGCACGAAAAGGCATACAAGTTCTTCGGAAGAGAGGATGTAGTCGCTAATTATCTTCTGCAGTTCGTCGCGGGAGCCGTGCCCCATACGGGCATACCCGTAACCGGGAAGATCGACCAGATACCAGCTGTCATTGATCAGGAAGTGATTTATGAGCTTTGTCTTGCCCGGGGTGGAGGATGTCATTGCCAGACGTCCGTTACCCGTGAGCATATTGATAAGCGAGCTCTTGCCCACGTTCGACCTCCCGATGAAAGCAAATTCGGGCAACTTCCGACCGGGTTTGGACGAAACCCTGGTGCAGCTGCCGGCGAACTTTGCATCCGTTATCTTCATAGCACAAAGATAACGAAATCTGCGGAGAAACCGAGCAGGCTTCCGCAAAAATTATCCTTTAGGATACAGAATCGTGAAACAGGCGCCTCCCAGGGCAAATGAACGGGCATAGGAGATGGATGCGCCGCAACGTTCGAGCACGCTCCGGGAGATGGCAAGCCCGAGGCCGCTGCCACCGTTCTTGGTGGTGAAGTTCGGCGTGAAGAGCCTGTCTTCGTTCTCCTTAGCCACGCCGGGACCGTTGTCCTCGAACACTATGTCGTAGAAGCCTTCCCGTATGGAGTTGCGGAGACTCACGCGCACTATTCCCCCCTTGCTGCCACGCTCGGTGAGGGCCTGGACGGAGTTGTTTATCAGGTTCACGAACACGCGGGTAAGCTGGGGCTTAGGGCCTAGCACGAAGACATCCTGCAGGCCTATGAATTCGAACTTTATGTCCCCTCTGTTGTCGAAGATGGAAATCTCTTCCTGCAGCAGGGCGGAGAGATTAATCTGGTCCGGCTCCTGGGTATAGAGCTTGGCGAAGGTGGAGAACTCGTTGGCAGTCTCGGAAAGAATGTCTATATGGTCGAGCAGCACGGAGCTTATCTCGTCGAACTTGTCCTGCCAGCTTTCATCTCCCTTGGCCTTGAGGCGTATCAGGCGCTGGATCTGCAGCTTCATGGGCGTGAGAGGGTTCTTGATTTCGTGGGCGACCTGCCTCGCCATTCCGCTCCAGGCCTTGTCACGCTCCGCCTGGGCGAGCTTGCGGCTGCTCTCGGAGAGTTCCGTCACCATCCTGTTGTATGCGCTCACAAGGCCGGAAATCTCGTCCTTGTTCTCGTAATGTATGTATTCCAGGTCGCCGAGGCCTGCGGCATCCATCTTGGTACCCATCTCCACCAGAGGCTTGAACATCAGTTCCAGGAAGCGGGAGGCCATGTACATCGCCACCAGCAGCAGGAATATGAACAGCGAAATGATGGTCAGGGAGTGGCTGATGACATAGGTCTCGAAGTCGTAGTTGTCGTCGGTGTAGGGAGCGCAGATGATGGCCGCTATCGAACCGTCGTCGCCCAGCAGAGGGGCGTACATGCTATAGAAGGTCCTATTGCCTATCTTTTCCTTGTGGATGAAGTAGCGGCTGGTATTGCGGACTATGGAATTATACGCCTCGGGATCCATCCTCGGATCCACCTGCATCTGGTAGAATACATCAGGGGCGGTCGACATCAGCACCATTCCGGCAGGGTTGTATAGGGTGATGTCGGAGTTGGTATTGTTGCCCACGTCATTCAGCAGGTGCATCATTTCCGGGGTGCGTGTCTCCAGGTTGAAGGTCTGTCCCTTTATCCTGGCGGCCAGGGACGCCTGGATGGAATTGATCTTCTCCGACATCAGGGTATTGCGGCTCACCTCGTTGCGGTTGTACACGAACACCACGCTCACGGCCGCCATGATGACCAGCGTAAGCCCCAGGGAGACCAGCACTATCATACGTATCCTGGTCTGGAAGTAGTTCTGGCCGAAGGCCTTCCTGCTCGAGCGGCGTATCAGCAGCAGGTTGAAAACCATAAAGCAGAGCAGGCCTATGAATATGACGGAGATGACATAGTTATAGCCCTTGATCCTGGGCCGGGAGATGACCACCGTCTCGCTGTCGGTCACCTTGTACACGAAATGCACCCATCCGTGCTCCTGGATACCGTCGGAGCGGTCCGCCCAGTAAGGCTCCATCTTGATCGAATAGGCATAGTTCCCCTTGAAAGTCAGCAGCCGGCCGTCGTCGTAGCGGGCGAAGGAGTATTTGTTGGGAATCAGCACCTCCCCGGGAAGGGTAGGGCCTATGATGGTGGCATAGCCACTGTAGCGCCAGTCGGTCTTCTGTTCCACCGTGATGAGCACCTGCGAGTAACCATATCTGCCGAGATTGTAGAAGAAGGCTCCCACATAGTTCACCAGGCCGTTCCCGGCGTCATAGTAGGAGAAATGGGAATTGGGGGATATGGGCTCGGAGGCCGACAGCACGCGGAAATCCTCGGATTTGAGGGAGACGGTCACGTCGTAATCCCTCATTATCCTCCGGAAATAGCTTTCCTCCAGGCGGCTGCCTATGCTGGCACCGCCGTTGGGAAGGGACGAGAGCGAGGCTATGATGGGGTCGGTGGCAATCCTCTCCTCTACCGAACGCAGACGCATTTCCAGGGAGATGTCCCGGCTGACCGCCAGGCGGCGTGCCCAGACCTCGAGGCTTGCCTGCTCCTTGCGGAGGCCCAGGCAGGCGGTGATGGAAACGAATACGACAGCACCTGCGAATGCCATCAGTATCCTCAGTCCCATGGAACGGGAGAACACCGACGATATCATCTGCACCACCATCAGCACAGAGTCCAGCAAGGCTATGTAGGCCAGGATTATCAGGGCGCTGACGGTCGAGAAATTCTCGGGTTTGTAGAGCTCGAGGGAGATGTTCGAATTCAGCACTATGCTCCGCAGGGCCAGTATGGTGAAGGAGAGGATGAGCAGCGCGGCGAAGCTCAGCCCTATTATCCATATGGCCTTGGACTTACGGGTACTTAGGCGGCGGAACACGTCCCTGCGCACTATGTACAGGAAACTCACTATCACCAGTATGGCCGTAAGATAGTTGAACAGTGCCCCTAGGGAATGGAACAATCCCGAATCCGCATACAAGGTCGGGGAGAACATCGGGAGTTCGGATCCCATGTTCCGTTCGAGCAGATGCAGGACTATAAGTATGGGGATTATGGGGATGGTAGCAATCCAGAAGCGCCTTATCACCGGCTTGGCCAGCAGGAAGAGGAATCCGCAAAGTATGAACAGGGCCAGGGCGACATAGAGCATCACGAAGTTCACCACCACCGCCACTCCCGGCGACTCGCAGATTATCTTGAACCTGGGTTCGCCGTCCACATAGACTTCCCGGCCTTCGCTGTCGGATATTGGCTGTATGGAATAAGGGAGAATCTCCTGGTCGTTGGCATCCGACATTTCGAGGCCGGCGATGATGCGGACGTTCAGGCTGTCGACAGCCTTCACCAAATACCACTTAGGGCCCAAGTTGCAGAATGACAAGTCTTTACCTATGGAGGCCAGAGGCGAACGTATCGGGGAGCGAGGGCTGGTCAGGGCATCGAAGAAAAGCCCGGTATTCAGGTCATCGTTCATCACCGGGAAGCGGTTGCACCAGCTCTGCAGTGAATCGTCCACGTAACGGTAGATGACCATATCCTCGGGGAGATCCTTTATGGTGAGCCATTCATCGGAAGGGACCGTGAATGCCCTGGCCACATAACGGTCCAGCGCCTTGATCTTGTCGTTGGTCAGCTTCTCTACCCGCCTGGCAATGACTTCGGAACGGCTGGACGGGTAGGTGCCTATGCTGGAAAGGAGCACAAGCACTATGCTGACTACCATCAGGCAGGCGGCAACGGTGTCCAGTATCTTGTTCCTGTTCATTCGTGATGATAAGGTTCGCCTTTAATAATCGTGAAGGCACGGTAGAGCTGTTCGGCAAAAATGGCTCTGACCATCTGGTGGGAGAAGGTCATCTTGCTCAGGGATATCTTTCCGGAAGCCTTTGCATACACCTCCGGGCTGAAACCGTAAGCGCCTCCGATTACAAAGATAATGTCTTTCCCGCCACGGTTCATAAGTTTCTGCACCTGGGCGGCGAATTCCAAGGAACGGAACTCTTTACCGTGCTCGTCGAGAAGGAAGAGCTCGGCATCTCCGGCTTCCTTCAGTATCAGGGCCCCCTCCTTCTGCTTTATCTGCTCTTCGCTCAAGGCGGAAACTCCCTTAAGTTCAGGGATTTCCTTCAGCTCGAACTTCACATAGTGCTGCAGCCGGGAGGTATAGAGTTCCAACCCGGAGCGGACCCACGGAACGTCCGTCTTGCCGACGGTTAGCAGAATGAACTTCATATATTACTGGACCCTTTCGATCTTGAATTGCTGGATCTGGTTCTTGTTTTCGCTGCAATACACGAAAATGGTCACCAGGTAGGTCTCGCCTCCGGCATTAAGGTTGCCCAAGGCGTATTTCATATTTGCCCTTCCGGCAGTATAGGTAATTTCGAAGGCTCTGGGAGTATGCAGGCTGAAGAAACTGTGCAGTATCTGCTTAGCCTGGACCTTGCTGGAATTGCCGCCCTTGGAAAGGACCGTGATGTCCAGATTATCGGAGAACCAGGCCGAAAGAGCATCGGCGTTCCCCTGGGAGATATATTTGCTTATAGGTACGAATACATCATAATTCCCGCTCTGGGCCTTGGCCCCGAACGCGACACAACACAAAAGTGACAGCGCTGCAAATGCTCTGATAATAGAATGCATACGCGCTGTCACCTTGCAAATTTTGAGCCAACGGCTGAGCGGAAACTATACGCGCTGTCCGTAGCTGCGGTCGGTGGTGTTTACGGTGATGACGTCATCCTGGTTGATGAAGAGAGGAACCATGATCTTGGCTCCGGTCTCGAGGGTGACTTCCTTGAGGGCAGAAGTAGATGCGGTGTTACCCTTGACGGCGGGCTCGGCATAGGTAACCTTGAGAGTTACATAGGTGGGGAGCTCGCAGGTGAGGCAGCGCTCTTCGTCTGCTACGAACATCATTTCGACGTGCTGGCCTTCCTTCATAAGATCGGAGTTCTCCACCACATCGTGAGGGAGGTGGATCTGCTCGTAGGTCTCTTCGTGCATGAAGTTGAAACCGTCCTCGTCCCCATAAAGGAACTGATAGGGACGCCTTTCGACGTTGATGGTCTCGATCTTTGCACCTGCAGTGAAGGTGTTCTCGAGGATGCGGCCGTTTTCGAGGTTACGGAGTTTGGTCTTGACGAAAGCGGGGCCCTTGCCGGGTTTGACGTGCTGGAACCATACGATCATACAAGGTTTACCGTTGAAATTCAGGTAGAGGCCGTTTTTGAAATCAGCTGTTGTTGCCATATATAAATCA
>JAEEGK010007008.1_pt1 | contig 26967 bp, 18 predicted proteins | sample 8958771 | NCBI WGS metagenome assembly JAEEGK01 (sample SAMN16246547, study PRJNA631951) | gut metagenome | biome: gut microbiome; feature: rumen; material: SC-attached | host: Bos | place: Iran: Karaj | collected 2018-10 | reverse complement strand
AAATTGTAAAGATAATTCTGAATCAACTGATGTAACAATAAATACAAAAATATATCATTATATTGGAGTGGATGAATGTATTGAAGATCCTGGGACAGAATATTATATAATTGATGATGATACAGGAACAATTGGTCATTGTTATGAAACATGTTTAACATGTATAAATAAAGAAGAATATGAAGTGACAACAGATGAAAATGGTAACACTATGAATAATTTAAAAACTCAAAATTGTGATACTTGTAAAAGTGAATATGTTCAATATGATAAAGAATGTTTAGAAGAATGTCCAATTAAATTAGTAAATATTAATGGAATATGTACAAATTGTAGAGAATTAATATCAGACACAACAAATCAGCCAATGTACAATTATAATGGAGCATGTGTAGATACACAACCAGATGGTACTTATATTACAGATACTGAATATAATTATGTTGAAGATTGTGGTAATATATGTGCTACTTGTGAAATTGTTAATTCTGTTGCAAATTGTTATTCATGTAAAACTCCTTTTTACAAAAAATATAGTTCAACTGATCCAATCACACAATATGTAGAATGTGTAACTGAATGTGGTGATTATTTATTTGAAGAAAATACAAATAGAGAATGTATTAATTGTAAAGAAAATTCAGGTACTAACAGATATTATTATAATGGAGAATGTGTTGATTTAAATGATGGTGATCATAATAATTATTATATATCAGATGATGCCGAAAAATCAATATATGGAGTTATAGAAAAGTGTGATAATAATTGTGAAACATGTGATGGAGGTGCTTATACTGATACTGATGGAACAACAAAAATTGAAAATTGTAAAACTTGTAGTTCTCCTTTATATTTATTTAATAAAAATTGTGTTGAAAATTGTCCATATTACTTAGCAGGAAATGATATTACACATGAATGTGTTAATTGTAAAACTACATCTCAATATAATTATGAAGGTCATTGTATTGATTACATTCCTGATGGTGCAAATATCATAGATAATGATTATAATTTAGTAGCTGATTGTAATGAACCTTGCTTAACTTGTAGAATTGTAGATGATAATCAAATATGTACATCTTGTGTAACAGGATATTTTTATAAATTTTCATTTGATACAAGTGAAGATGGAGAATGTTTAACATCATGTGGACAATATTTAGTAGAAGATCATTCACTAAATGCATGTATTAATTGTAAAGTTAATAATGCTCATTCAGCAAATAAATATTATTATAATGGTCAATGTGTGAATTTAAATGATGATGAATATAGTGATTTTTATGAATCTACAGATGTTGATAAAAGTCCATATGGAGTAATTGAAAAATGTTATGAATTATGTAGAACTTGTAATGGGAAAGCAGATACTACATCATCTCCAAAGGTAATGAAATGTACAAGTTGTATTGAAGGATATTATTTGGAATTATCACCATCAACAAATTGTGTTGTTGATTGTGGAATTAAATTTGGAATAGATGATTCAAATAGTTTAGATATGCGTTGTGTGAATTGTAAAACAACTTTAAGTGCTGGAGGGGAAGAACAATATAAATTAATTAATCGTAATCCTTCATTACAAGATAATCATTGTATTGAAAATATTATTTCTGGATATTATATTAGTGATTCTGAATATAATGTTCTTAGAGCTTGTGATGAATCTTGTGCAACATGTGTGAATAGTGCTACTTATTGTACTAAATGTGCTAATGGTTATATTATTCATCCATATGATAATCATAAATGTGTTATTGAATGTAGTACTAGATATTGGTATGTAGATGATAATAATAATTATAAATGTAGTGATAATTGTGCATATATAACTGATTCAAAGAGAGATAGAATAGGAGGTAATCAATGTGTTAAAAATTGTACTGCTGCAGAATGCAAATTTTGTGAAACAAATTTAGCTTTTTTAATATTAAATAATAATTGTGTAATTGAATGTCCAAATGGTTATGTTATAAAGAATAATAATATTTGTGTTGAAGAAATAATTGAAGAAACAACATGTTCCACTACACTTAATAAAGCAAGACATAGTACATATATATCTAATTTAGCACTTTATTCTGGAGAATGGATTGAAAAATATATATATACTTATAATACTAATTTAGAAAAAAATGTGGATATATATATTGCAAGTAATATGACTTTTCAATTATTTAAAGATGATAATTGTGAATATGAAAGTAGTACTGCAAATGGGATTTCATATGTAAATTTAACAGAATGTAAAAAAGTTTTAATGGAAAAATATGGATTAAAAAGTAATGAAGTATTATTTATAAAATATGATATTAATAGAACAACAATGGTTAATCAAGTACATTTTAATGCATATAATGCAAAAACTGGAGGAATTCTTAATACTTCAATTTGTGGCATTGAAAACATTAGTTATCATTTTGATATTGATTCTAAAGTAGGAGCAATAGCAAAATATTATTATGATTTAATTGGAATTGATGTTTTTAATACTAGTGATTCTTTCTTTAATGATGTATGTTTCCAATTTTATGATGAGAATAAAAATGATGTTATTTTATCTCAACGTAGAGAATTTATTTTTCAAAATGTTTCTCTTTGTGAAAAAGGTTGTGATTATAATGGAATTAATTTTGATACATCATCATTAAATTGTATTTGTTCAAAACAACTTCCATCATTAAGTGAAGCAAAGAATTTAACTGAGACTGTAGGAGCAGGAAGTTGGAAAAAAAGATTACATGAAGGTAACATTGAATGTATAAAATGTTATAATTTAGTTTTTTCATCTAAATATTCAAAAAATAATGCAGGATTAATTACAATGGTAATATTATTAGGACTTCAAATTCCAGCAACAATTAATTTAATTTTTGTATCAGGATTCAAACACATTTATTCATTTTTAAATCAATTTACATATCAAACAAATAATCAACATACTAATTCAAATCCACCAAAAAGAAATAAAAAACCAACAATAACATTTAATAAAGTAAATTTTAATAGTAATAATAAAATGTATAATGAAAATGAATATGAAGAAGATGAACAAGATTCTGATAATAGTGAAACAATTAGAAATGAATCATCAATAAATAAAAATTCAAATAGTATATCACAATCAAATGTAAGTGATAGTTCATATTCAAATAGAGAAGATGAAACAAAATCAAATGTAAAAAGAACATTTTATTCTACAAAAAATAATTATACAGAAAAAAAAATGTTTAATAATCCATTAGATTCTTCTCAATCAGAATCAAATTCATCAAATAGAACAAAACCAAAAAATAATAAAACAATAGCAGGAGTAAAAAATAAACATCATAATAGTCAAAAATTAACAATGTTATCAACAAAACCAATTCATTTAGGAAGAGAAAAATTAATAGAATCAAAAACAAATATAAATACAAACTCAACACAAATTCTTCGAAGAAAAGAATATACTGAACCAGATGATGCAGAGGTTGAATCATTTGATGAAGATGAAATTGATTATTTAAAATTAACAGATGCAGTTTATTATGATAAGAGATCATTTTTATATTTTTGGTGGAGAGTATTAAAAAGAAAAGTAATTATATTAAGACCATTTACAGATATTTCTGTATTCGAACCATTTTCAATTAGAATTACTGCATTCTTTTTTTATCTTGCTTGGTATTTTGTTTTAACTTGTTTATTTTTTAGAGATAAATATATTGGAGCTAGATATTTAACTCATCAACATTTAGGTTATTCTTATACTCTTCATCATGCTATTATAAGAAGTCTTGGTGTTGGTATTATTTGTAGTGTTATTAGTATTGGTTTTGATTATCTTTTATTTGTTAAAGGAAAATTTGTTCTTATTATTAGATATGAAAAAAATCAAGAGAAATTTTTTCATAAAACTAAAAATCTTATGAAATGTTATAAAATCAAGTTAATATTCTTTTTTATTCTTAATTTTATTTTAATGATTTTCTTTTGGTATTATGTAAGCTCATTTTGTGCTGTTTATGTTGGAACACAATATGCTATGATTACTGCTACTATTTTTGCTTTGTTTTTTGGAATTATTTATCAAGCTATTTTTGCTTTGATTATAACTATATTAAGACATATTGGATTAAAAATGAATATTAATATATGTTATAAAGTAAGCCAAGTTTTATTATAAATGGTTTATTTGTAAAAATTTACTTTTAATTATTTGGGCTTATCATTAATAAGCCAAGATACACTGGTATGTAAATTTATATTAATTTTTATTTGGAAAAATAAATTTAATTTTCTAATTAAGAAATATATAAGGTTTAATTAATATTAGGTTATAATTAATATAAGGTTATAATAACTTTTTTAATAAAAACTATAATATAATAATTTTTAATTTTATTTCTAAAAACAATCATCAACAATTTTATAATATATATTATCATATATTTTATAAGCAATTGAAATGATATAATTTATTCAATATTATTTATGATAAGAATAATAAAATAAAGTTTAAAAGTATAAAAAAATATATAATTATTTTGTTTATATAAATTTATTGTAAATTACAAATAATAATTTAAAATTTGTTTAATAATATAATTAATTATTATTTAGATTATTTATTTTTTCCATTCAACTTTGGTATAATATTATAAGATTAATTTTATTTTTATTAAATTTTTATAACTATTTTCCAATAAAGAATTAATTTTCTTTTTTTTTATTTTTTGCTTGAATTTGAAAGAAAAATATGAATAAATAGAATATTATTTTTTGACAATATTTTTTATTCAATTTTAATAATTATTGTTTTTATTTCTTTTAATTTATTAATTTTTAATATAAACTATATAATTTATAAACTATTTTAAATATCATTTAGACTATTCAAAGTTATTTTTTTCATTTCTATTTTATGACAAAAAAGATTTATTAACTTGATATAATGGTTATTCAATTTTTAAATTTAATAATTATATTTACTTAAATATTAAATTTTAACTAAGAATTCATTTTTCTATTAGTTAAAAAAATAAATTCTTGTTAAATAAGAAAAATAGAAGGGAAAAAAATAAAATTAAATTTAATTGACAGTAAAATTATCTTTTAATTTAATTTTATATAAATATTGCATAATTTAATTATTATTATTACAATTTAATAGTTCATATTTATATTTATCCAAATAAAATTCTAAAGATTTAGTATTTATTATATTAAAACAATTTTTACATTTCACAATATTTATTGGTTTATTATAAATAATGCAATTTTTATAATATTCTTCACAAATATTACATGAAAATTTATCATTGTTAGGTCCATTTGGATTGAATTTTAAATTTTCATTTTCTTTATTTATATTATATTTATTTCTAGTATTATAATTACTATCATTTGTTGATAAAACGTCATATGTTTTAAATAATAATTCAAAATTTTTATTTTCAGAATTAAAACTTTTTTTGAAATTATCATCAACTTTTGTAAATGATAAATAAGTATTATTATTATTTTCTTGACAAATATCAGAATTACTTTTAAATAAATTTTTTGAATTAAAACTATAATCTTTTTTATTTCTTGTAATTGTATCACAATTATCTTCTTTTTGTTCTTCATGACTTTTTTCAACTAAAATTTCATAAAAATCATTTGACTTAACTTTAATTTTGGGTTCTTTTATTTTATTTTTATTTAATCTATCACTCACAGTTATATTTTGTGATAATTCCTCTTCTTCTTTTATAGTATGATTACTTAATTTATTTTTATTTTTTTCACTATAAATTTTTTTCATTTGTAAATAACTACTTTCATATAAAGAATTTAAACTTTTCATTCTATTTGTAAATAAGTTTTTATTTTTTATTTCATTTAAATAAGTTTTTGATTTATTTTTCAAAGGAGATCTTGATTTAACTTGAGATTCAATACTTATGAAAATATTTTCATTTGTATCTTCTAATATTTCATCTAATTCATTTTTTTGTTCGTTTTTAATTAACGAAATATTTTTTTTCCTATACAATAATTATTACTAAAAAATACTGAGATGGAATATTTCCAATTATAATTCTTTGATTTTTTATTAATTCTAATGAATCAATTTCATTTGAACAAAGACTAAATATAAAATTATATATTTGAATTTTTTACTTACAAAAATAGCATATTTCATTTGACATAATTTTTTATTAAAAAAATAATATTTTTTAAAAATTTTTATTTCATTATTTAAAAGAAATTACATTTTAATTAAATTAAAAACTTTCATCCCGCTTATAAATGTCATCATCTAATAATAATGAACCAATAAAAATTTTAAAGCAAAATTCTTTAAATAATATAATTAATGACGATTTAAATGAACAAAAAAATTTATCAATTAACTCAACACAAACATCAGAAAAATTACAAGAAAAAATAAAAAAAGAAGATAATAAAGAAGAAAAAATAGTAAAAAATAAAAAAGAAAAAGATAATTTTTTAAATTATAAACTTTTAGGACATAAAAGATTAATAAAAAAAAGTGATTTAATTCTTCAAAAAGAACTAACAAAAAAATTAGCAAAAAATTACTTTGATAAAGAAGCAGAATTAGGATCAGATAATGAAGAACATGATAATGTAATAAAAAAAGTTTATAATTCAGATTCAGATTTAGAAAAAAAAGAAGATATAGGAAATATAGAAGATTTAATAGATGATAAAAATATATTAAATTCTTTAGATAATGAAGAACAAAAAGAAAAATTTATTACTGATATGTTTATAAAAGATAGAGAAGAAGTATTAAAAGTTATTGAAGGACCACAAAGAAGAATTATAAATAATAAAATTGAAAAAAAATTTGATGAAAGTGATTTACCTTTAAAATTAAGAATTGAAAGAATGAAAAATGAATATTTTGATGAAGAAGAAGAAAATGAAGAAAATAATTTTCAAAGTTTAGTTTCTAGACTTAAAAAATTAAAAAAACAATTTAAAGAAGATAATGCAAATGAAGATTTAAAAGCTATTATTAATTCATATCAAAATATGGCTTTAAAGAGAATTGAAAAATTAAATAAAACTAATAAAAATGAATTGAAAAAAAGAATGATGGAAGATAATAAAATTTTAGAAAATGTTGTTTTATTAAATAAAAAAGATAATCAACCAAAAGATGAGAAAAAAAATAATAATTTATTTATTAAAGGAAATGGTACTAATACAAATAATAAAATTAATCATTCATATAAAATTGGTTCATTTATTAATTCTACTAATTCTTTTTTGAGAAATTATCAAAATAATCAAAAAGGAAATAATAATAATATAAAAAAAAATTATGAAAAAAATGTCAATTCAAATTTAAATAGTTTTATGATTGGAAATTTATCATCTTTATTTATTAAAAAAGCAAGTTCATAATATAAATAAAAAAAAATATTTTTTTTAATTTAAATTTTTACATTTCTTTCATTTTTTCATTAATAACCATTTTTCTAACTTGTTTAAATATTAAAAAACTACAAAGTCCAAAAGCAAAAATAGCATTAGTCATAACTAAAATAGCAATAAAATCTCTAAAAGTTTCTTTAAAAAAAATAAAAATAGCAAGATAAGGTTTTTGTTTATTAATTCTAATTTCAGGAAGAAGAAAAACATGAAAAGAAATAAAATAAGTAATAACAAAATAAATAATAAAAATTGATAGATAAATAATATATAATATTTTATTATTTTCTCCAATACAATTTCCAAAAAGAATACAATGATGTGCTTGTTCTTTAACACATTTTTTACAAGAATAACAATGTTTACTAAATTTTTCTTTTGTAACTTTACAATAAGGACACATATTATTAATATCAGAACCTTTAATAACTAAATCTAACCAACTTTCATTATTATTATTTTCAATATATCCTGGATTAGAAATACAAATAAAATAAAATGTAATTAAATATATAAAATTAATCCCTAAAAAAACTAAAGAATAATTCGAATTTAAATAACGTAATTGAGAAAAGTAAATTATAATTGAATAGAAAATAAAAAAAATAAGAAAACTAATCCAATTAACAAACTTACTTTGTTCAGTAGTTTTATTAAAAAACCAAGTTTTCAAAGGTTTATTTTCAATTAAAGTTCTAGTAACTTTACTAGAAGCTCCAGTATTTTGAATAGATAATTGAATAGCATTTCTATTATCATTATCCCTAATTAAAATATCAATACCTTTATTTAATAATTTTTTAATAATTCTAATTCTTTCAGTATAAATTGCAATATGTAAAGCAGTCTGACCAATATTATTTTGAACATTAATATTTTCCATAAAAGCTAATAAATAATTAACTGAATGATCAGCACAATTATAACAAGCCCAATGAAGAGGAGTATTACCATTTATATCTACATCTAATATTGACATATTATATTTTTCTTTAAAGTATATTATTACATTTGGATTATCTCCTTGTGATGCCATATGAATTACATTTAATTGTTTATTTGTTTTATCTTTGTAATTTGCTCCTTTTTCTATTAAAATTTCTATTATTTGAATATTTCCTCTATATGCTGCATATAAAATTGGGGAATTTCCTTCTAAATCTTTTGTATTTAAATATGTTTTTAAGTTATTTGAAAATTTAGTTGAGAGAATTGATAAGGATTCTTCAAAAAGTTCTAAGTTTGCTGTTAAAATTATTTTTGATATTACTATATATATTTTATTTTTTTAATTTTTAGAATTTTTATATATTTTTATTTTACTTGGCATTTGAGTTTTTCCTATTTTTGTTTCTGTTATATTTGTTTCATCAGAATTTTGTAAAAATTGAATTAAATTACGTGGATCATCATTTGATTCTATTAACTGATTTCCAAAATTTGAATCATGACTTTCCAGCATTTTATTTAAAAAAAATAATATTTTGAAATAAGAAAACTTCCTATTAAATAATATAAATAAATAATAACATTCTAAAAAAAATAAAAAAACAAAAAAAACAAAAAATTTAAAAATATACAATAAAAAAAATAAAAAAATAAAAAAAAATGAAAATTGGTAATTTAAGTTGTTCAGTAATAAATGTACCAGATTTTTTTTTACTTTCAAAACAACCAGAAGATAATGTATTACAAGTACCATGTCCTTATCAAAAATTTAATGTATTTAGAGAAAAAGATTTTTTTCGTTTTTCTCCATTAGCAAGTTTAAATTTTAATAGAAATAGGAAACTTCAATTCCCAGATTCTAATTATTTATATAAAACACCAACATTTGAAGAAATAATGGGAATAGAATATGAAGAAAAAGAAAATGTTACTGAATCAAATAAAACAAATGAATCATTTAAAAAAATTGCTAAAACAGAATCAAATAAAAAATTATATTCAACTACAAAAGATATTTTATTAAAAACTAATATTTCAAATCCATCATCAGTTGCAGAATTTTCTAATACAGTTAGAACAAATATGAATCAATTACTTAATAAAATAAATCAAGATATTCATAATTATGATGAAAATGTTTTTACTTTAAAAAAAAAAGATTTTAAAATAAAAAGAAGATTTCCAATTAATGAAAAAAGTGAAGATACAAGATATAAAGAAGCAATTGATTATACTGTTGATCATTTACATCTTATTTCACCTAAAATTAAATATCAAATTAATAATAGATATAGTAATATTTTAGGAAGAAGAGATTATAATAAAATGTTAAGTTTTATTCCTCATTATCAAACTGAAATTCCTTTTATTCCAGAAAGAATTGAAGAAAATGAAAAAATTGAAAATGAAAAAGAAGAAGTTTTAGAGTGAACGTTATGGAAAAAAATTTAATTTTTATTCATTTATAATTATTATTATTGTTTGTTTGATAAAAAAAAAATTATTTTTTTATTAAAATTTTATAATATAATAAAATTAAAATTAAGTTACAATGTCATCTGAAGAAGAAAAAAATTATGATCTTGAAAATAAAGATAATAATTCAAATGAAAATGAAGAAAATTTAAATAGAGAAAATAAAGATCAAGATATTAATGAAAGAAATAAAGTTGTTGATGATTTTGTAAATGATATGGAAAATAAAGAAAAAAATAATCAAAATGAAGAAGAAGAAGAAGATGATTTTGATAAAGCAGAAAAAGATTATTTTAAAAAAAAAGAAGAAGAAGAAGCAAAACAAAATGAAAATTATGAAAATGAAAATAATGAAAATGAAAATAATGAAAATGAATTTAATGAAGAAAAAGAAGAAGAAGATGAAGAAGTTGATGATATAATAAAAAAATCATTTTTTGAACATTTACAAGTTGGAAATGATGAAGAAAAAGTTATTCAAAAAAGTGAAAAACAAAAAGAAAAAGAAAGATTATTTCATCCTAATATAAATAAACATCCAGAAAATTTATATTTAATTGAAGTACAAAAATCTAAAGATAGAGAAAAAATGTTAAAATATTATGATAAAAGAACTGGTTTATTTAGAGAACCAAATTATAAAAATCAAGATATTAAAAGTTTACAAAATCAAGATGAAAATGAAGAAAATTTTAATGAAAATGAAGATAATTTAAATGAAAATGAAGTTCAAAATGATAATAAAGATAATCAAAATGAAAATTTAAATTATGAAAATCAAAATAAAGAAGAAGGAAATAATGAAAATGATAATAATGAAAATCAAAATAAAGAAGAAGAAAATAACGAAAATCAAAATGAAAAAGAAGAAAATAATGAAAATGATAATAATGAAAAATTAAATGAAAAAGATGAAAATAATGAAAATGATAATAATGAAAAATTAAATGAAAAAGAAGAAGAAAATAATAAAAAAAATATAAACTATCAAACTGAAAAAAATAATAATAAAACTGATAAAGAAAATAAAATTAATACAACATTAAAAGAAATGGAAACATTTTTAATACAATATGAGAAATCTAAAACTCAAAATCCAAAAAATAGAAAAATATCAAGAAAAGAAAGAAAAGAAAAAATGATAAATTCATTAAAAGATCCTAATAATCCTTATTCAAATGTTTGGACAAATAGAATTTTAAAAATAAATTATAATGTTTCAATGGAAGTTAAAGGATTTCAAAATGGAATCCCATTATTTAGAATAAAAAAATTAAAAGAAGAACCAAAAATAAAACCACTTTATAATATGACTCAAAGTAAATATGGAAGATTTGGTGATTTAAATGACAACATTTATAATAATAAAGAAAAAAAAAATCAAAAAGAAAAAAAAAAAAAAGATAATAATATTAAATTTGATATTTTATTTAATCATTTTGATAAAAATGAAAAGAAAAAAAATAGTAATAAATTAAATGAAAATATTAAAGAAAATGAAGAAGAAAAAAAGAATTATAATCCAAATACAGTAAGTCTTTTTAGTAATTATGATGGAAAATATGACGTAAGAAATGAAAAAGATTATGAACAAATTAAAAAATCAATTGAAGAAAGAAACAATCAAACAGTCGTTCAAAAAGTAGTTAAAAAATTAGATGAAATAAATGAAAATGAAGAAGATTAATAATTAAAGATAAAAATAATATTTAATATTTTAATAAAATAAAGCATTAGTTATAATATTATTATTAATATAAAAAAATATAAAAATAAATTAAAACAAAAAAGTAATTAAATAAAAAATGAATAAAATATACGAATCAAGACAACAAATAGTAGCAAATTACAAATTTTACAATGATATTCTCCCAAAAGGTTATTTAAAAGTACATTTTAAACCATTATCATATTATGGTTATAATACTTCATTAAGTCATATTCCAAATTATATTTTTAAATATAATAATCCAATGCCAAATAATCAACCTTCAGTTATAATAAGAGATGATAATAAAAAACCAAATAAATCTTTAACTAAAATTTATAAAAATAAATTTAAACCATTAAATTATAATTTAGATAATGATAATGAAAAAAATAATAATTATAATAAATTTAAAACTGAAAGTATGATAAATAAAGAAGCTACACAAAGAATTTTTGATAGTACTATGTTAAATAATTGTCAATCTGATTATAATAAAAATTTTAGAACTAATGGAGTTAAAGTTTTTAATACAAAAAATAATTTATATTTACCTAGTATTACTGAAAGAATGAAAAATAAAAAACCTAGATATGATAGAGAAGAAAGAAGACTTAATAGAGCATATGAAACTTCTTTTAATTGATTAAATTTAAAATTTTTATTTTATTAAATTAAATTATTCAATTATGTATCATTGTTCATTTAATTTTTTTATTTTATTATATTTTTATTTAATAAGATAACTTAAGAGTATAATATCTCTTTTTTTTAAATTCATAATTATAGAAAAACTATACTATCTTATTAAATAAATATATAAATTTTATTTAATTTATCAATTTTTTTTAAATCCTTGTTTTATAATTAAAAAATTCATAATATATTTTTAAATTTTTAAAATAATATATATGAATATTTGAATAAATAGAAAATAATAAAAAAATGAATTTTGTTCCTCAAGAGTTAATTAATGAATTAAAAGATAATAAAAACAGTCTTTTAAAAATAAAGGAAATTAATATATCTAAAATAAACAATTTATTAAATTTTTTCAAAAATATTTCTCAATTATATTCAAATTTTACAAATATATCCAATAATTTTTCAGAAGATAGTTATGGAAATATCCAATTTTCATTAAATATTCAAGATTTTTATTCTTCTCATATTAATTTTTTTCATTCCTTAACAAATACAGGAAAGAAAATAAAAACTGATATATTAAATCCATTAGAAAATTATATTAAACAAATAAATAATGATTATTTAGATAGAATAAATTCAATTGATGTAATTATTTCATCCCTTGAAAATCAAAATGATAGAATTGAAGATTTAAAAAAAGCATATTATAAAGAATATGAAATTGTAGAAAAAATGGAAAAAGAATCAATTATAACAGCAAAAAAAAATTTAAGTAATAAAGAAATTAATGATTTACATAATAAATTATTAAAACAAAGAGCAATAATGGAAAATAAATCACTTTTATATAGAAAAGAAATAAATATAGCAAATCAATTATCTTCTGATTATGAATTTAATTATAAAAATATATTAAATGAATTGGGAAAAATTGAAGAAAAAAAAAGAAATTTTATAAGAAATATAATTCAAAAATATTTAGAATCATTTCATAGTTCTATAACATATTTTAATGGAATATTAAATATATTTCAAAAGAATATAAATCAATATGATATTTCAAAAGATATAATAGAATTTAAAAAAAATTGTACAAAAAATAATCCAATTTTAAATAATAAATGGAATATTTTTATATTTCAATCATATGATAAATATAAATCAGAACAAAATAATATAATAAATATAAATGATATTAATGGAAATGATAATTATGAAGAAGATGATGCTTTAAAAAGTTTAATTCAAGAAATTAAATCTGGACAATTAATGAAAGTAGATAATATTGAAAAAATTTCATCAGAAACTCCAGAATTTGAGTTTTTTAATGAAAAAGATTTTAAAAATGATTATTTTATAAATTCAGATTATGAAGAAATGTCTGTTCATAATTTCTTTTCTAGTATTTTAGGACCTAATAATATTTTAGATGATTTACTTAATAAAATAATAGCAATTATCAATAAATCAGATGAATTGTTTTATGTAAAATTTTTCCAAATTTTCATTAATCAACAAAAAAATTCAATTTTTTATAAGTTTTCAAATTTTCTAAATTTAGCTCAATTTAATAATATAATAGTTATTATTTTGGCAAATTTAAATTTGGATAATATTAAATCAATTTCTTATGAATTATTACATACAATTATATTAATTTCAGAACAAACTTATTTTGAAAATACATATCTTTGTGCTTTATTATGTAAAAATAAACTATTTCGTGATAAAGATATATGGATTAAATTAATTGAATCAAGAATAGTTAAAAAGATTAATAAAAATATAAAGAGTATAGTTGATAAATCCAAAATACGCTTTTTTGGAAGTCCTTTTGCATTTAGTAATATGATAACAAATATTTTACAATTAAATAAAAATTATATTATTGAATCAACTGATTTATTTAACTATGTTGATGATTATGATAAAATTTCAATAGAAGATAAAAAAGATTTGAATAAAATTGATACGCCAAAATATATTCATTCAATTATTAAAAATTTTATCAATCATATGTGTAATTTTAATTATGGCTTAGAAAATACATCTAATTTATTAATGGAAATTTGTAATAAATACAAAGTAAATATTGAAAATATTAATTTTTATGTTTTATATTTAAATACATCTTTTTATACAGTAAGAACTCAATTTCAAAATAAAAAATTAAATGATAAAAAAATGGAAAAAATTAAAGAACTTCATTCTCTAAATTCTTATACACTTCAATTGAAATATCCTTGTTCATTAATTACTGATAAAGAAAAAATAATAGTCTTAAAAAATGTTTCAAAATATTTTGAAGATAAAGATCTTATAAATATATTTTATTTAAATAAAAATACATCAAAAGCATTAATAAAGAAAGTATATTTAAAAAGATTATCAAATGATAAAATAACTTTAAAAAAAAGAATAAGAATTTGGAAAGCATTTTTAAAATATAATAGTCTAAAAAAGATTTATATATATGAAAAAATTAAACAAGATATTCAAAATAAAAAAATAAAAACAAAATATGATCAAATAATAGAATTAGATATAAAAAGAACACATTTTAAAAGAAATAAAGAAGAAAGTAGAAAAACAATAGAATACATTTTAAAAGCATGTGTATATACTGCAAGTAATGTTGGTTATTGTCAAGGAATGAATTTTATAATATCTTTTCTATATGAAATAATTCAAAATGAAGAAGATTGTTTTTATATTATGTTAGGTCTTTTAACTGTTACTGATTTTATGGAAATTTTTATTGGTGATTTAAATAAATTAAAAGTCTTTTATTATATTCTTGAAAAATTAATTTATTTAAAATTACCTGAAATATATGAATGTTTAAAAATTAATAGTGTTTCTATGAATTTCTTTTCAAGTCCTTATTTTATTACTTTATTTACTAATGTTTATCCTAGTTTTCCTGAAATTGAAAATAAAGTTTTAATTAAAGCTTGGGATGTTTTTATTATTCAAGGATGGAAAAGTTTTTTTTCTTCTTTATTAGCAATTTTGGAATATAATAAAGAAGGAATATTAAAATGTAAAGGAGATGAATTAATGACTTATTTAATAACAATTATGGCTAAATCAGATATTTTTAAAAGTGAAAATGTTGAAATATTTATTAAATTAAGGAAAAAATTTAAAATAACTTTTAACATTATAAAAAATTTAGAAGAAGAAATTGCAATTGAATCAACTATTAAAGATGTAAATTTAAATACATTTATTTCAAAAGAAAGTACAGATGATAATAAATTAGGATAATATTTTTATAATTTTCTTTTAATAAACAAAAAAAAAAATTAATTTATTATATCATATACTATCAAGAACCAATTATTTTATTAGCTATATTATTGATATATTTTTCAACTCCTTTATATATTTTTATTGTTTCATTTATATTATTTACATTTTCCCTTTCATTAGTTGAATTATTTGAATGATTTTCAATTAATTCTTTTTTCAATTTAATTAAATTATATGAAATTTTATAAACATAGATTTTAATTTCATTTTCAACTTTTACACCTTTCCAAAAATTTTCTTTATATTCTTCATTTGTATTATTTTCATTTATATATTTAAAATAATGTGAAATTAAAGAAGTCTCTGTAATTACTTTAATCAAATATTTTTTTATTGAAGAATTTTGATTAATTATTTTTAAATTTAAAGTATTAATATCTTCAATTAAACAATTTGTGCCTAATTTTAAATTAAATTTTATAAATTCAATATATTTATTTTCAATGGATTTATAATCTTTACACCATTTAACTATTTTTTGAAACAACTTAAATAAATCTGAATTAAATATATTTTTAGTAATTTTACCAATTAAAATATAAGGAGAGATTCCTTTTATTAAAGAATTATAAAATTCAGCAGATAAAATAAAAGTAAATGCATCAGAATTATTTTTTGCAAATTTAACTTCTTTTAAAGATTCAATATTAAAATTAAACTCTTCAATTTTATCATTTATAAGACTACTCATTTCATGAGATACTTTAAAATCACTTTCATTATTAGTTACACTTTTTCTACAACAAGTAGTATTTATTCCCATATTATTTACATTTAAATTCTAATAAAAAAAATAATAATTTAAAAAAAAATAATTTAAATAAAAAAATATATTGATTAATAAAAACCTATTGATAAATTTTCTATTATTTAGCATATGCATCCTGATTTTTTATTATTTTCATTACTATCTTCATCAATACTAATATCATTTGCTTCAGTTAATCTTTCTCCTTGTGAAACTTCATATTTATCTTGATTTTTTTGAAAATAATAAATTAATTTATAAGTAAAAAATTCAAAAACTTTATTAATATTAATATCATCTTTTGCAGAAGTTTCTAAAAATATAAATTTTTTTTGTTCTGCAAAATTTTTTCCTTCTTCAATATCAATTTTCCTATCACTTTCTAAATCACATTTATTACCAATTAAAAAATTAACAATTGAATTTTGATTATTTTGAAAAGCTAAATCAATCCAATTATTTAAATTATCAAATGATTCTTTATTAGTAATATCATAAACAAAAATAAATCCATGACTACTTTTAAAATAATTAACACTAATTGATTTAAATCTTTCTTGTCCTGCAGTATCCCAAATATGAATTTTAGTTATTATATTATCTAATTGAAGAGTTATAACTTTAAAATCAACTCCAATTGTACTATTATATTTATTTGGAAATTCTCCTTCTGAATATCTTTTTAATATTGAAGTTTTACCTACGAAAGAATCACCTAATAAACATATTCTAAATATGTATTTGTGATTTGATTGAAATTCATTTAATCTTGTTATTTTTGGATAAGAATTTTCATCTTTTTCTTCTTCATTATTATCCATTATTTTTTATTTGTGATATATAATGTTTTTTTTTAATTTTTTTTTTTATTTGTTTATGTTTTTTTATTTTATTTTTTTTTAATTTATATTTTTATTTTTAATTAATATTCAGGGATTTTTATCTTTTTTTATGGTTTTATTTTAAATTTGTCTTTTCAATTTGTTTTTTATTTTTGAAAATAAAAGTCTTTTTTAATTTTTATTCATTTAATTGTCTTTATTATTTTAAATAATATGTTAAATAAAATTTAATAGGGAAAGAATATATATATCTTGAAAATAAAATAAAATAAAAATTTTAAAATTAGGAAGTAATGAAAGAATAATTAATTTATTAATAAAAAAAAAAATAAACCACGTTAAAATATATAAATACAATCTAAATTCAATTTAATTTTCACTTTTCCTTTTTTGTTGTAAATCACTTTTAATTTTTTTAAATTCTCTTATATTTTGTTTAACCAAATTTTTAATTTTTCTTTTTCCATCTTTAGAAAGTATCATTTCATCATAATTAACTTTATGATTTAAACACAAAATCTTTTTTGATAAATTATTCATTTTTCTAATTTCAAATCTTTTATTTCTAGTTTCTCTCTTTTTCTTATATTTTAATGAAGCATCTCTATGAACTCCACTCATATGTCCTCCTAATCCTTGTGGATTATCAAAAGTCAAAGAACAAATTTCACATTGAAATAATCCTTTTTCATTTTTTTTTGATTCTTTTTTTATTTTTTCAATTTTTAAACTTTCTTCTTTTTTTTTTAGAATTGGTCTTGGTATTTTAATTATATTTTCTTCTTTACAAACAAACTTAAAACATTGATTTCTACAATTTTCTAAATTTTGAATTTCTTTTTCTTTTCTATTTTTACTCATATTTTGATTCATTGATATTTTATACAATAAATTAATTGGGTCTTCTCCAAAGGATAAATTTTTTCTTTTTTGAAATTTTAATTGTTCTAATTCAAATAAGAATGAATTATTATTTATAGATGATTCTTGAATATTTGCAAAAATTCCTAAATCTGAATTATTAAAACTTTGGTCTTTAAAATCAATTCCATAAAATGATTCAATTTCTTTTGTTATTGGAGGAAAAAAAAGAAAAAGTTGACTGAAATTTTCATAACCTAAAAGACTTATTAAATTAAGTCTTTTAATTTGATGTTCATAGTTTAATAATTTTTCTTTATCTAATATTATTTTTTCTTGATTTGATGATATTAGTATATTATCTGAAGATGAATATTTTGAAAGTAATTCATTTTCTTCATTTTCGTTACTTTGATTTGTAAATTTATTTAAAATAAAATCCAGTTCTTTGTATAATGTTGAAATTTTTACTATTTTATTTCTTTTACTTTCAGAATTTGATTCATTTGATACTGTGTTCTCTTCATTATTGTCATTTTGACTTGAACGTAATGAGATATTATAAGTATTATTCATCAAATTTATATTTATTTATTTGAGCTGGAATAAATAAGATGTTTTAATTATTTTTATTTTTCAATTTGAGGTTAATTTAATATGAAAATTGTAAATGATATGATTAAATAGAATCAAGATTTTATTTCTTTTTTGGTTTCAATTTCAGTTATCTTAATCAGGAAAATGAAATCATTTTTTAATATAATGAGAAAATTAGTTTTTTTTCAATTTATATTTTTTAATTAGGATTATATGATTTTGTTTTTGGGTTTTTTTGTTTTTTCTTTTTCAATTATTAAAACTTTTAATATGAGATTAATATTTACTTTATATGTTAAAAATTTTGAAATGTCATATAAAATTAATTTCTTAAATAATAAAATGAAATAATCTCTTCTTTATTAAAATTAAAAATTAAATATTAAATATTTTTTTTAATGTTATAATATAAATTACTATTAATATAAATTTAAAAATATTATTTATTTAAATGATTAATTTATCAATGAATTTTATAATTAAATTAAAATATGTTATTATTCTTTTAATTAATTTGTAAATAATTATTAAAAAGTAGGTTCTTTAGAACATAATTTATAACATTGAGAAACACCAATTTCATTATATTTTAATTTACTAACTAAATTATTATTAAAAATAGAAAGAGAAGATAATACAGAACCACCAATCCAAGTAGTATATTTATTATCATTACAAATTGTTACATTAAATTTATTAATTTTATTATCATCATTAATATTTTTTATTTCATTTATAAATCTTTCCCCAATTCCTTTTATAAAACAATTTCCTCCAGTAAAATATATATTATCAAAAATTTCTTTATTATTTTCATAATTGTTATCAATTTTTTCAACTGAATTTTTAAATAAATCAATTAAACCAAAATTTTCTCTATAAGAAACTTGATATAATTCAGGATTAAATAATATTTCAATACATTTAATTAATTCATTTCCTAATTTAATCTTATTTCCATCTGGTAATTCATAATCAATATTTTTAAAATTATTTATTTCATTATTAAATTCCTTTGAACAATAACATAAATTTTCTTTAATTTCATTAATAATAAATCTATTAATATTTATATCTTTATCTAAAAGTAAATTTTTTAAATAATTATTAATATCTCTTCCACCAATATCAGTTCTTTTTAAAGTATTATTTAATATAAATCCTTTATTAAAACAACCAATTTGAGAAACTCCTTCTCCAGAATCTAAAACAATTCCATTAAATTTTCCTTTTGATAATAATGTCAATCTAGGTTGATTACTAATAAATAAATTTTTAACATTAAATTTTTCAAACATTATTTCAACTAATTTTTCACCATTTTTAATAGGATTTAAAATTGCTTCACTTAAAATAAAATTAAATTCTTCAGGTTTAATTTTTAATTCATTATTAATAATAAATTCAAATATTTTTTCAAATGAATCCCAATCAATTATAATATTATGTTCAATTGGAAATTTATTTTCTAAAATACCATAATTTGAAATTGCATCATTTCCAATATAATATTCTTTATTATTTTTATTTCCCATTATTATTCCTTTATTCTTTTTTTTTCCTATTATTGTTGGAATTATACTTATTGGATTTTCTTCTCCTCCAAATCCAGATTTTATAAATCCTGTTCCTATATCTATTATTATTGAACTTTTTTCTATTTGTTTCATTATAAATATATAATATTTTACATTTTTTTTAAATTGAAGTAAAATTTTTTTTTAAATAAATTTTTTTTTATTTTTTTTTTTGCTTTCAAATTAATTTATTATGTCTTATGAACTGGATAATTTAGAAAAAAAATACTTATATTTACCGATGATAATGAGAAGAAATTGTAAATATGTTAATCTTGATAAAAATCCTAATATATTTGATGAAATTTTTAAGTATGATAAAGAAAAGAAAAAAATAAAATTTAAATTAAGAAAAATAAAAGAAAATACAATTAAGTTTTTGTTTATGGAAAATAAGGAAATTAACGAAAAATGGAAAAAACAAAGTGATTATAATTTTATAGTAAAAAAAATACTTGAAAATAAATTAATATTAAGAAGAGTTCAAGATAATATAAAACAAAATGAAGAATTATTAAAATATAATAAAAAATTAACAGAAGCAATTAATAAAATTCCAAAGATAAAAAAATCAGAATCATGTAGTTATATATTAAGAAGTAATTATTCCAAAAAAATAAATTTAAAATTTCATCAAAGAATAAAAGAAAAAAATAAAAAATTAAAAAGTATGGATGTTAAAAATACATCTGAAGAAGAAGAAGAGAAAGATGAATTTTTATTAACAAAAATTAAAAAAAAACCAATTCTAAATCATAAAAAATCTCAATCACTTCCTTTAATATTAATATAATTATTAACAAATATAAATATGATAAATTAATAAAAATTAATATAATTAAATTAAAAAAATAAAAAAGATGACTTCAAATATAAATGATTTTGATAATTTCAATAACAATGAACAAAATGCAGCATCATCTATAAAAAACCAATTTTTGAATTTTATATCAACAATACCATTTTGTATTAAATCTCTTTTAATAATAAATATAACATTCTATATTTTAAGTATTATTTCAAATATATTTTCATATTATTTATCAAATATTCCAAAATATACAATATTAAGTTTTCAAATATGGAGATTAATAACAGCAAATTTACTTTCAACAGGATTTATGAATATATTATGTTTATTTTTTTTTTGGTTACCTCAAGCAATAAATTTAGAAAGAAGTATAGGAACAATAAAATATATGGTAAATTTTTTCATAAATAGTACTTTAATTCAATTATTATATTCTGTTTTTATTATAATAATGGGAATTTTTATTAAAGGAATAACAGATAAAAAAATTATTTATTATCATAATACTCAAGAAATATATTATATTGAAAGTGATGGACTTTGGCCTTATATTATGATGGAAATGACTGTTTTATGTTTAGCAAATCCTGATAATAATATGAATATTTTTTGTATTCCTTATCAAATTAAATCTAAATATTATCCTTTTTCAATGTTAATTTTTTTATTTATTATTAATTTTTCTATTAGATTTGATTTTATTGCAGGAGTTATTTATGGTTTTATCTATGTTTTTTATTTAAAAAATTCTTTAGAAATACCAGAACAAAAAATAGAATATATTGAAAATTTAATGATTTTTAATTCTGTAAGAGAGAGTCCTTCTTTTATTAAAAAATCTAAAATTGATGCTAGTTTTCTTCTTGGAAATAATATGAATAATTATAATGAATATAATAATTATGATAATAATAATCAAAGAAATAATGGATATACGCCTTATTCAGGAATGGGAACTCAAGTTGGTAGTAATGTGTAGATTTAATTTTTATTTTTGTTTTTATTTGAAAAAAAATTAAATTTTAAATTTTAATTAATTTAGATTTAAATTTTATTTTTTTTTTGTTTTTTAGTTAATAAATCAAGTGAAATTATTTTCATATAAAAAATTCAATGAAGCAAAAAAAATTTATTGAACCTTATATTAATCCATTGAAAAAATTATTACTTCAAAAGAAATTTAAAAATGAAGAAGTTAAAGAATTACAAAATGAACAATCTCACATTAAAAATCAAGATAGTAAAACAAAATTAATCATATCATCCAAAAAAAAAAATTCCAAATCAAAAATAAACTCCAAAGAAAAAACAAATGGAAAAATAGAAAATAAAGTAAAAGAAGCATTAATAGATAATGAAAAAAGAATAAAAATAGAAAAACTAAATCAATATTATCAAAATGTTCAAAATAAAATTCTAATAAATAAACTAGGAGTAGATATTTTTACATATAATAAAGTATTAGAAGAAAATTTAATTCCTTCAAATTTTCTTTTTCGTCATAAAATAATTCCAGATATAAGATCAAAAATGGTAAATTGGATGTGTGAAGTTTTTTATGCATATAAATCAAGTTTTCAAACTTATTATATTGCAGTTGATATTATGGATAAATATTTCAATTATTCGAAAAGAAAATTAAAAAATAAAGATGTTCATTTAATTGGATTAACTTGTATTTTTATTGCTTCAAAATATGAAGATATTATCCCTTTTTCTATGAAAAATATTTTAAGTGATATTGGAAAAAATAAATTTACTAAAAAACAAATTTTAATGAAAGAAAAAGAAATTTTAAAAGAAATTAATTTTGATATTATTTCAGTTTCTACTTTTGATTTTGTAAATATTTTCATTTATGATTTAAAAATGAATAATTTAAAAGTTGTTAAATCTTTAAATTTAAATAAATATCTTCATATTATGAGAAAAACTTGTTTATTTCTTAGTCAAATGATTTTATTAGATGAATTATTTTCTAGTTATGAACCTTCATTAAAAGCTTTATGTTGTTTAATTTGTTCTTATGATGCTTTATTATCAAGTGAAAATGATATTTCTTTAAAAGTTAAAAAATTCTTAAAAAGTTGGATTTTATTTAATATTAATGAAAGTAATTTTACTCAAGATGAAATTAATTGTTTATATGAAAGGTTAAGTTTTTTGTATAAAAATATTAAAGAATTAACTGAAGAAGGTAGTAATGATTGTTTTAATATTGTAAAAATTTTCTTGAATGAAGATTTAATAAAAAGTCAATTTTATTAAATTATAATAAAAATTTATATTTTCAATGATATATTATATATATAAAATTTGATAAAAAAATTTATTAAATATTTTTTTCATATTATATATTTTCATTTTCTAAAACTTTCTTTAAATTTATAATTATCAATTACAATTCAAAAGTTCTAAAAATTAAAAAATACTACCTATAAAATATTACTTTTTTTTACTAAAAATCATCAAACCATTTTGTATCAACAGAATTCGGTATTTCAACATTATTTTTGTTACTAATTTTCAAAGTTTGCATTTGAATAGTTTCAAATTTTTCATTATCCATAAATAAAAGAAAAGGAGAATCAATCATATTTAAATTTTCAACACTATCTCTATGATCTCTATGAGGAATATAAAAAGGTTTAATTTTCATTTTCTTTAAATCTTCCCAGGGAAAATCTTTAAAAAAAATTTGTTCTTGTACTTTATCTAAACTATTAATTCTCAAAGAAGCTTTTTTACACAATAAACCATCGATTAATTCTTTAATTTCAATATCAGCTTCATTTGGATAATCTGGATCTTGTTCAATAATTTCTTTATAAATATCAAATAATTCAATTGCCTTATTTCCAAATGGAAGTGTACCAAAAAAAATATAAAAAATACAAACTCCAATTGACCAATAATCACAAGGAAAAGAATAACCTTTTCCTAATAAAATTTCAGGAGCAATAAAATTAGGAGTTCCTATTACAGTTTCACTATAATTTTTTAATTTTCTTGAAGTACCAAAATCAATTAATTTTAAATAACCATTTGAATCTAACATTATATTACTTGGTTTTATATCTCTATGTATAATTTTTCTTTTATTTAAATATGATATTATTTCAAATAAATTAGCACCAAAAAATTTAGTTTCATATACATTTTCTTTATGTTTTCTTTGATCTAAATATTCACCAAAATTTTTCCCTGGAATATATTCTTCTAATAAAAAACACCAATTATTTTGTTTTAATGTTTTAACTAATTTAACAACAAAAGGATGATCTAAAGTAATCATTGTCTTTTTTTCATTAACTAAATTTTTAACTCCAGTTTTTTGTTTTTCTGCTGCTAATCTAGAAACAGCTTTCGCTGCATAAAAACATATTTTATTATGTACTAAACATACATTTCCAAATCTTCCTCTTCCTAAATATGAAATATAATATAAATCATTTAATGATATGTCATTATCTTCTAATAACATTTTTGATTTTAAATAATCATTTGCACTTTGTTCTTTTAATAATTCAAAAAAATCATCTGTATTTATTATGTAACATATTGTTAATTCTGATGCTATAAAATTACTTGAATTTAATGTCTCATTTAATATTGATAATTCACCAAAACAATTCCCTTCATCATATATTCTTAATGTTTTATTTGTTATTGGATCTTTCATTTTTACTCTTCCTTTTGCTATTAAGTAAAAATCTGTGTTTTTATTTCCACTTTTAATTATTATGTCTTTTTTTTGAAATATTTGTTTTTTTACTTTTTTTGTTAATGCAAATATTTCTTTATCTGTAAAATCTTTTAATATTAAAATTTTAGTTAAGTGATTATATATCTCAAAAAAGTTTTTATTATTTGGAAATGTTTTTAATATTTTTTTTATATTTCTCCAAGTACATTCAAATACAATTGTTGGAGTATTTTTACTAATAATATCATTATCTAAACTAAAAAAATATTAAATTAAATTAAAAATAAATCTTACTCTTCTGTTGAATTAATAAATGATTCTCCAATCATTTGTCCATTTGTTAAAATAATTTTATTATTTTTAGTTAATTCTCCATATAATAAAAGACAAATTTTTTTATTTTCATATGTTGATTTTGAAATTACTATTTCATCTTTTTTATATTCAGTTAAATTAAAATTTTCAAAAATTGTATCATAATCTTGAATTAATGTTGATGAATTCATTAAAGGAGCTATTAAATCAATTTTACTTAATTTATCAACAAATAAATCAAATAAGATTTGATATTTATAATCTAATCCAATTGATTCATAAAAAGCTTTTTCTGGAATAAATAAAATAACAGTTTTATTACTTTTATTAATAATTTCAATCATTTGTTTATCATAAGGTTTATAAAAAGTATAAATTGTTCCTGCGTATCCTCCTTTTTCATGAATAATTGAATATTTATCACTTGTAAATTTTTCTTCAATTTCACCTTCCATTACATAAAATAAATCCCTATGAGAAATAAAAAATGGTTTTTTATTTACATCTTTTTTGTTAATATGTAATAATAAATTTTCTTTATTTATTTCAAATGCTCTTATTAAATGAAATAAATTTTCTCTTTGGATATCATTTAATTTTTGAAATAAATAAAAATGTGATAAATGTTCTTTTTTTTTATCAACAATTTCAAGAGTATTTAAATGATTATATTTATATAAATTATTTATATGAAAATTTATAATTTCTTGAAATAAATCATTAGTAATTGAATATAATTCAATTTTAGTTTTTGCATAAGCACTATATGCTCTATTAGAATTAGGATTAATTAAAGAAATTTCTCCAAAAGAATCTCTACTTGTTAATTTTATTCTTTTATTAGTTGTTTCATTTTTTAATATTACTTCTCCTGATTTAATTATAAAAAATATTGTTGCCTTTTCTCCTTTTTTAAATATACAAATATCTTTTTCTATTTCTAAAATACTAATATGAGATATTAATGTTTTATAAAACTCATTATTATATTCCATAAATAAATAATGTTGTTTAAAAAAATTATAAAGCATATTTTCTTCATTTTTTGAAATATCATTTGATGAATATGAAAATAAACTTTTATTTTCTTGATTTTTTGAATTTGGATTATTTGGATTTTTCATATTTGATATATCATTTTCATCACATGTTTCTTTATTATTTTTTTCTGTTAATTTTCTTAATAATATATTTCTTTTTGTTTGATTTGTTCTATGAGAATTTCTATTCGAATTTTCATTTTTATCATTATTTGTTCTTGATTTTTCTAAAATATTTAATCTTCTATATTCTGTATCAATTTTAATTAAAAGAGGAGTTAATGAATTTACACTTTCTAAATTTGAAAATTTTATAAATCTCTTTGAATTATTTATTATATCATTTTTTATTTCTTTTTTTATATTGTCTTCTGTTTTTTTACTATTATTATTATTTGCTTTTGTTGTTTCATTTACATTTACTACAAATTCACTTGGAATTACTATATTTTTCTGTTGACAAGTACAAATATTTGAACAACTTTTAAATCCTGCAACATTACCCATTCAATAATTTTTAATTAATTATAAAATATTTTTCATTTTAATTTTTAATGAATATTTATTGAAAAAATAAATTATTAAATTCCATTATCTAAATTTTATTCTTTACTGAATTTTTAGTTTATATTTTTATTAATTTAAAAAATATTTAATATTAAATATTTCACCATCAATATAATTTATTCAAAATCTATTTAATTGATATCCGAATAATTTAAATTATTTTTAAAATTAATTTTTTTTATATTTTTATTATCCGAAAAATTTATATTAATTTTTCCTCCAGAAGAAAAATCATAATCATTAAAAGATATATTCCTTTTTTTATCAGTTGAATCAGTCTCATATACATCTCTTCTTCTTTTCTTTTTTTTTATAGGAGTACTGTATATATCATTTTTTATTTTATTATTATCATCATGACTATATTC
>JAEEGK010007007.1_pt1 | contig 26967 bp, 14 predicted proteins | sample 8958771 | NCBI WGS metagenome assembly JAEEGK01 (sample SAMN16246547, study PRJNA631951) | gut metagenome | biome: gut microbiome; feature: rumen; material: SC-attached | host: Bos | place: Iran: Karaj | collected 2018-10 | reverse complement strand
ATTATTATCATAATCTATTAACATATCAAATAAATTTTTTGAATTTTCATCTCCTGTTTTTGGACTACTTAAAGCAAAACACATATTAATAAAATTTCCAGAATAATTTTTATTTTTTTTAAAAAATGTGAATAATTTATAAATAGCAGTATTTGATTTTTCATCATCATCAAAAAATTGTTCTCTACAAATGGGACTATTTAAAACTTTACACATTAATTCAATTAAACTTAAAGGATATGAATTAACATTATAATTATATAAAGCAGCCATTATTAAATTAATCCATGATTTAATCATAAAATTTGATGATCTTTCAAAATAATTTCCTCCTTCTTTTAAAGAAGGAGTTGAATAAGATGATATCATATCTTTAAAAAATAAAAAACTTACTTCAGCAATATTATTACTATCTGTTATTTTATCATAAAATTTTTTAATACTATCTTCAAATTGATGATCATTAATACTTTCCATTATTTTAATAACTGCTTCAATTGTACATTGAATTGGATAAATATTATTAATTCCAATAACTTCATCAAAAAATTGAAGTAATTGCTCAATATTAATATTAAAAGCATTTAAATTATTATCAATTCTGTTATTTTCATAACATAATCTTAATTTTTCAGGTTGAAAATTTAAAATTGTAAAAGCAACACTTCTATCAACTAATTCTTTAACTGTATTATCATAATGTCCATTATTATATTTATAAGCATAACAAGTAAATTTTGTTTTATAAAAATAATCAATTAATTTTTTAAATATTTCAATATTACAAAATTCATCATTATTACATATTATATTCATACATTCTAATATTATTTTTTGTTCCCAAAAAATTTGTTCATTTAATCTATCTAAAGGAATGTGATTATTTTTTTGATTAATTATTTGAATATTTCTTATTGGATTTTCTTCATATGAAGTAAATTGTTCCCACATTTTATTTAAAAAATTCTTATTTTTTAATATATCATCAAAATAATCTTTTAAAACTTGATTATTTGAAAATGTTGAATATGCTGCAATTAATAATTTAGAAATTATTGCTAAAAAACATTTTCTTTCACTATAATAAAAATCAATTATATTTTCATTATAAAATAAAAATTGTTGATTAAATAATTCATCCACATTTGAATTTATTCTATTTAAATTTATTAAATCAATTAAATCATTTGCATTTTTTGGATTTTCATATAAGTATAATTCTAATAATTCAAATGATTTTTTTTTTGACATTTTTAAATTTTGTGATAATTCTTGTATCATTGCTTTTAATTTGTCATTTACTTCATATTTATTACATAATTTTTTTGAAGGTAATTCTTCATTTTGAGAATCTTCATTATAATATTGAAGAAATGATAATATTTTCCCTTCAGTTTTACTATTAATTAAGAATTCTAATACTCGATCATCGTCTATAAAATAATCAATGATACTTATCATTTTATTAAATGATAATTTTTCTTCTTTTTCATTTTTCTTTTGTTCTTCCATTTTTTAATTTTTTTTTGAAATGATAATTAATATAAATTTATATTAAATATATATTCAAAACTATATTTTTAAAATTTAAATTTTAAAAAATATATATTTTTTTTAATTTTTAAATTTTAAATATGTCTGATTCAGATTCAAGTAGCCGCTCAAATTCAAAAACAGAAAAGCAATTAAATAACAAAAAAAAATTTAAAAAATCTACTAAAAAACAAAAAAATATAACAAAAAATTCTCAAATTGAAATTGAGGATGTATCTGAAATATCCAATTTAATAAATAGATTTAATTCATTATTCATAGAAGATAAAATAAAACTAACTGAAAAAAAATTAATAGAATTTTCTAAAACATATTTATTTAATGCATCAAATAATTCAGAAGATAATTCCTTAAATTATAAATCTTTTATTATATTTATTTTAAAGTTATGTGGTTTAGAAATTGATATTGAAAATAAAGATGAAGCAAAAAAATTTTTAAATATTCAAAGTTCAAGTTGTACTGATCAAGATATAATCAATAATTTAGTTGTCAATTGTAAATTAAGAACTATGAAAATTAAATTACATTCACTTTCTTTTTCATTAAATTCTGTTGCTGATGTTATATATAATTCCTTTGAAATTATAAGAGAAAAGGAATTTGAAAAATTTAAAAATTTTCTTATTGCAATTTTAAAATTATCATCAAATAGATATAGAAAATTAAGATATGTTTCTTGTATTATTTTATCTAGAATATTTGAATTATTATATAATGAAATATCAAAAACAAAAAAAATTGTCAAAGAAAAATCAAAATTAGAAGAAGAATGTCAAAATTCAATATCAAAAGGTACATTAACGTTATTAAAAAATAAAATTGAAATTCTAAATGACATAATAATATTGTTAAAAGAAAAATTTATAATAAAAAAAATTGCAGATATAAGTAAAGATATAAGATTAATGATTGCAGACACATTATTTAAAGTTTCAAAAAAGCATTTTGTATTACTTTTTCAAGATCAAAAATTAATTAAATTCTTTCCTTATTTTTTAAATGATCCAAGTTCAAATATAAAATTAAAATACTTATCATTACTTTTAGAAGAATTAATTGAATTATGCAAAGAAGATAATGAAGAAGATAAAAATAAAGAAGATAAAAATGATGAAAATGAAGAAGATAGTATATTTGGTTCACAAAAATTAATAAATAAAAATTTAAAAAATTCAGAAGAAGAAGAAGAAAGTTTAAAAATAATAGTTAAAATATTATCATTAACTCGTGATGCAATATTATCAATTTGTATAAAAGAAGAAAAATTTTTAGCAAAAACAGGAATAAAAATAATAGAATTATTATCATTTCAAAAAATATTAGAACCAAAAACAGTTCATCAATTACTACCACATTTATTTAATCCTGAAATTGGAATTAGAACTTTAGTTTCTAGAATTGTTGTTTCTTATATATTAACTTTTGAAAATGAAAATGATGATGAAGAAAAACATATTAATTCTATTAAAGATGTTAGATTTTTAGTTGAATTTTGTTATAAATTAAGTGATAATGAAAATCAAATGGTTGAAATTATTGTTGATGATTTATTTAATTGTTTAAATATTTTTAAGGATTTTCAAATTTTTTTTGATTTTATTGAACAAGAATTAAATAGTTCTAATTGTCAATTAAATTTTATTTATAATGCTTTATTGATTATTAAGTATTCTATTAATAAAATTCAAATGAAAATTGATAATAGTATAATTAGTTTTATTAGTATTAATGATGATTTTATTAATTTATTTGTTAAGAAAATTAATTTATATTTAAAAAAATTTAGAATTCCCATATTTGATAATACTATTCAAAATACTCAAATTAAAATATTAAATATTTGTCTTGAATTATTTAATAATTTGAAAATTTATAAAGCTAATAATACTTTAAATTTTTCATTTGATTCAATCAAAGATATAATTAAAGAATTAATTACTTCATTTTTTATTAATACTTCATCGTTTGGTGAAATTGAAATTAATAATAAAGATGAAAACGATATGTTTAATATATCTTATAATAATGAATTACCTATATTTGAAAAATTATGTAATAATATATTAAATGCTATTCATTCTATTTTAAATAATAAAGAATTATTTGAATTTTTTCAATATAATCAAAGTAATTTAATTGAAGAATTTGTTTATGGAAATTATGAGGATAAAGAATCATTAAAATCAAAATTTATTTCAATTATTATAAATGAAATTATTCAAAGTGAAATATATTCAAAATTAAATAACACTAATATTAAAAATTTATCAGAATGTATTAATTTATTTAATCCAAATTTAAATAAAAAATTTTATATTTTATTCACTCAATTAAATTATATGTTAATTCATTTTCCAAAAATATTTAATGGAAAAATTAATTTAATTGAACTTACTTCAGTGATATTAAAAATATTATCATTAAATTTAAGTTTATTACCTTCAAATAATAAATTATCTTTTAATTTCAAACTAAATAAACTTTTATTAACATTAATAGAAACATTACATATACATTTATTTTCAAAAGAAGAAGAAAATGTATCATTAAATACATCAAAAGATAAAAATGAAGATAATAATTCATTAATTGCTTATTGTATTTTAAGAAATGATATTTATAATTTATTTTTCAGTTTAGTTAACATGGATTATAATGAAGAGAATTTATTATATAATAATAATCTTTTAATACTTAAAACAAAAGCAATTGGAATTTTCCTTGATTCATTGGTATTTGTATGCAATGAAAATATTATAAATGAAAATTTAAAATTTAAAGTAACATCAGAAATTGAAAATTTATTAACAGAATTTATAAGAAATAATTTTATAAAATTTTTCCTTGATTATAATAAATATTTAAAAAATGATAATGAAGTTGAAGTGTCATCAAATGATTGGACACAATATAATCCAAAAAAAGAAAGAAAAAGTATGTCATATGTAACAAAATCAATATTTCAAAATGAATGTACATTAAAAACATTTTGTTTAAAAATCATAGTTGAAAAATTTTCAAGATTACTTCTTTTAAATTTTATAATATTTAAATATGTGGATTTATCATGTTTATATTTTGAAACATTTTTTTTAATTCAACATATGCATTCAATAGAAAATGTATCTAATTATACTCTTGAAACTTTAATGGATAAAGAAATACAGCATTATATTGATTTAAAAAATAATAATCCTAATAATAAAAATTATATTACTATTATTATATTTTATTTAACTAAAATTAGTATGAAAATCTTTAATGAAAAATCATTACTTTTTCCAAATGAACAAATTAATTTGTTATTTGAAGAAAAAATTGAAATGATTAATAGATTTTTAAATATTTATTCAAGGATTATAAAAAAATTAAAAAATAAATATAAAGAAGATAATGTTTATGATAAAGATAAATTATTTTATTCTAATTTTATTTTGAATGGTATGAGTTTTGCTTTAGAAAATAAAATACCTAATAAAAATGATTCAAAAATTACTGATATTGAAAATGTTTATTTTCTTGAAATTATTAAAATGTTTTTAAAAATAAATATCTTTTTTGATGAAGAAGATATTAAAAAATGCATAATTGCATATTTAAGAATGTCTAAAAGTATAGAATTAACTGATGGAATTAATATAAAACATATTAAATATATGGAAAAATTTAAAAATTATTTATTAAATAAAGGAAAAGTTGTTTTAGCTTATAATAAAGAAGATAATGAAAATGAAAATGAGAATAAAGAAAATGAAAATGATGATGATGAGCAAAATGAAAATGAAGATATTGAAATAAATGATAATAAAAAAAGTAAAAATAAAAAAGAAAATAAAAATAAAGAGATTAATGAACTTGAAGGTGATGATGATTTTAATGATAATTTAGAAAAAGATGAAAAACAAGATGAAATATTTAAAAATAATGAAGATGAAATTAATACAAGTATAAAAAAGAAAAAAGAGAAAAAACAAAATAAAAGAAAATCAAATAAAAATAAAAAGAGAAATTATACTGAAGTAATTAAAGAAGAAGAAGAAAATAATGAAGATGATAAAATTAATAATAAAAAAATGAAAAAAGATTAATTTTATATTAATATTTTAATATAATAAAATTTTAATTTTTTTTTACAAATATTTATTTTTTCTTACACTAATAAATTTAATGTCTTCAAATAACGAATTTTCATCAAATCGAAAGAATGGAATTTTAAATAAAAACAATTCAAATTCAAATAATAAAATATTAATAAAAATAAATCTATCAAAGGAAAATCAAAAAGAAATAGAGATAGATAATAACTTTAATAATATATGTGACATTTCTTTTGAATTTTGTAAAAAATATAATTTAGATTATCAAACTTTAGTTCAAATGATAAATGAACTTGAAACTATTAAAAACAATAGCAACAAAAATAACAATAATTATGAAATTTCTTTAGATAAAAACCCTCAAAACATTATTTACAAAAAAATACAAAAAATTCCAAAAAAAATAAATAAAATAGTAAAAGAAGAAGATGAGGAAAATATAGACTCATCACCAAGAAATAAAAAACATATAATTCCTATTAAAAAAAATCAAAAATTATTCCCATATGAATTTAAAATTAAAAAAAATTTTTCTAATAAAAACAAAAAGAAAATTAATAATAAAGAGACTAGTCAAGACTCAATGAATTCATTTTACAATCAATCAAATCAATTATCAAATAAAGTAAACATATCATCAACAATAAATTTAAATAATTTATCTTCAATAGAAGGAAATCAAACAGTAAATACATTAAAACCAATGAATACAATATCAAATTTTTCTAGAATAAGTTCAAAAAATAATTTTAAAAATATACAAAATAATATTTTTGAAAGATTATTTAATGATGCTCAAATTAAAAGGGTTGCTTATAGAAGACCTTGTCATTTTAGTTCTGATTTAAGAGAAAATTCTTTAAATAATAATAATAAAATTAATTCTTCTCATATTTTAGATTGTAATTCAATGTTATTTTCAAATACTAATTTAACTTTATTATCTAATTATTCTTATAGAAATGATAATAATAAAAATTATAATAATAGTTATTTATTAAGAAGTTTAAAAACTTTAAGTCCTGAATGTATTTTTCAACCTAATTCAACTTTAAAAAGGAATAAAAGTTTAAATAATAATAGAAAAAATTCCCATAAAAGAAACAAAGATTTTAATAATTCTGAAAATAAAAATTTAAATAATTTAGATTATAAACCAATTATTATTAAAGAAGAAGAAATATTAAATGAAAAAAATAAAATATTTAATACTATTGCTGCAACAAATGAAAAAAAAAGAAATGATAAGAATATAAATAATATTTATATTCCCTTAAAAAATAGAATTAGTTGGGGAATTAATCAAAGTGAATTATTTTTAGAAGGAGAAGCAAATGTAGCTTTTGAAAATTTATTTTATGAATTAAATGGTAATAATAATAATAATGAATTAAATGATAAAAATATTAATGTTGAAAAAATCCCTACTAATATTTTATATGATATTGAGCCAATTACTTCTGAAATTTATAAAAATAAAAAAAAATATTCTATTGATGGTTTTAAAAATGAAATGAAGGAAATTATAAATAAACTTCCTAAGGAAGATAAAAAGAATATTATTAATTTTTATAAAAATAAAAAAAATAATTTTTATTTGAATACTGAACCAAGTAATAATAAAATATTGAATGATTATGAAAAAAATAAAAATAATTTAAATAAATCTAAAGGAATGCATATGACAAATAGAAGTGTTCAATATGTAATAGAAGATGAAAATAATAATAAAAATAATTTTAGTTTCTTTAATCATTCTGCAAGAAAAAATAAAATTAATTTTTCTTCAATTCATAACCGTCTTCCAAGTGGAGTAGAAAAAAAAAGAAATTTCTTTTATTTATAAAAATATTATTAATTAAATTTTTGAATGATATTTTTCATTATTAAAAGTTAAATTTATCTATATAAAAACAATTATATATCATTATTAATATATAAAAAATATTTTGTAACTTTCATATAACATAAAACTCATTTAAAATTAAAAAATAAAATAAAAAAAAAAATAACTTATTAAAAAAACCCAAAATTTAAAAAAAAGTAAAAAAAATGAAAAATTTAAAAAAACCTCAAAAACAAAACCTTGGACGTTACAATGAAAGATCTAACAAAAGTCAAATAGTAACTCACAAACAATACTTAAACTCACGTTCTCTTTCTCCAAATCGAAAGAAAATATGTAAAGATCCATTTGCAGTTGCATCAAAACACAAAACAAATTTTGGTTACGTTTATTCAGCAGGAGGAATACCATGTAGATTAGATTTTCAAAGTAGAATGAAAATAAGATGGGAAATTCCATTAGAAGAATTAAACTTTGATCCAATTTTAGAAATTTGTTTTGAAGGTTTAATTGAAACTGTTCATCCTTATTGTTTTGTTGCTAAACAAGCAATAAAAGAAATGTTAAATTCAAAAGGAGCTGATGAGAAAATTATTCCTTTATTACCTAAGTTATTAAAAAATTTAAGAGTTGCTTTAGCTAATGATAATGAAAATATTTTTCTTGAAGCTATGGATATTTTGAGAATTATGAGTAGGTTAGTTAAAGAAGAATTAAATAAATATTTGTTTTTTGTTTTACAACCTATTAATAAAAGGAGTTTTAAGTTAAAGTATAAAGAAAGAGTTTTTGATTTGTTAAGAGAGTTGGAAAATAATGGAGGGAAAGAAGCTTATTTGCATATTAAAAGTAGAGTTCCTTCTTATAATTCTATGGAATATTAAAATTTAGAATTTAGGAATTTTTTTTGTATATTTTTTAATATTTATTTGGATTTATAAATTTTTAGTTTTTTTTTAATTTGTTTATTTAATATAATTTCATATAATATATATTTTATATATAAATTTTAAAAAGAATATGAATACAAATTATAATTTCACAAGTACAACATCATATAAAATAAATTCAAATATTCCTATATCAACAAATCAATTTAATTATAATTCAAACAATCAAATTTCACCATCATCATCAAATTATAATTTAAATAATCCAATAACATCAGCAACTTTTAATTACAATTTAAAAAATTCAAATTCAACAAATCAAAAGTATCCAATTGATATTGATACAAAAGATTATGATAAAAAAATTGATTTTGAAACATCAAACTTATATTTTTATCGTAATTTAGGAATTGAAAATCCAGATAATGAATTTAGAGAAAAATATGATAATAAATTAGAAGAAAATCATTTATTATTAAAAAGAGTGAAAGAATTGGAAATTGAAATTGAAGCTGCAAATCAAAGATTAGAAGAAACAAGAGATACATTAGAAAGAAAATTAGAAAATCAAAAACAATTAAGAAAAGATTTTGAAACTGAATCATCAAATAAATTAAAAAATTGTTTAAAAAATGAAATTGATTCAAAACAAAGTAGTTCTAATTTAGAAATTAAATATTCTGAATTAAAATTATTTAATAATGATCTTGAAAAAGAAAAAAATGAATTAATTGAATATAATAAAATATTAAATAAAAATATTGAAAATATAAAAAAAATACATGATGATCAAATTAATTTAAGAGAAAATTTCTTAAATTCACAAATTGAATCTTTAAATAAAGAAAATAATATTTTAAGAGAACAAACAAATGATGAATTTAAAAGAATAATTGAAGAAAAAGATAGGCAAATAAAAACATATAAAAAAGCTTTAGATGATATGAAAAATAAATCAAATGATTATGAAAGCAATAATATTTTTTTAAAAAAACAATTATCTGAATATCAAATAACAAAAGATAATGAATTAAATGAAAGATTAAATAAAATAAAAGAAGATAACACAAATGAAAATGATAAATTAATAAATCAATATAAAAAACCATTACAAGAATTAGAAGAAGATAAAACTAATTTACATGAACAATATAATTCAAAAAGTAAAGAATTTCAAATATCAACAAAAGAATTAAATGAAGAAAAAATGAAATTAGAAGAAGAAGATGATAAATTAAGAAGAGAAAATCAAAGATTATCTAAAGATAATTCAAATATGCAAAATATTATTAGTAATCATAATATTGAAATTGCAAAAAGAGATGAAATGATTATTACTTTAAAAAAAAATTTAAATGATATTAATTCTCAAATTAATGCTCATTATAATGATTCTCATAATACAATTAAACAATTAACTGATGATTATAATAAAGAAAAAGTTGAATGGGAAAAAGAAAGACATGATTTAATAAATCAAATTGATAACCTTGAATATCAAGTTAAGGAAATGACTAATAAAAATAAAATTTTAGAAAATGAAAGAGATGAATTTAAAAATAATTTTAAAAGATATATTTCACAAGTTATTGATGAAAAAATGAGTCAATTGAATTATAGTTAATTTATTTAATTTTTTTTTTTAATTTTAAAAAAGAATAAACCTAAAAAAAAATAAATATATTAAACATATTACACATATTTAATAATATAATAATTCAAATCACGTCATCTTAATATATCAAAAATAATAACAAATATAAAAAAATAAAATGGGAAACTTTCAATCATTTTCAGAATACAATAAACAATTTATTTTCTTGCAACATATTTTCAAATGCAAAGAATGTCAAAAAATTCCATTAATAACACCATTTTTAAAAAATAATCATATAAATTTAAGATTAAAATGTAAATGTGGAATAAAGACAATGACATCAGAAAGATTTTTAGAAAATTCAAGAATTACAAAAATGAATTCAAAAATCCCAGTTTGTTTCAGAGAAAGTTTTCATAAATTAGAAAAGAATAATGAAAAAAAAAATAAAAATATTATTTTTTGTATTGAATGTCAAAAATGGTTATGTCAATCTTGTTTAAAACAACATGATGAATTTGTTGATAACCATCATTTTATTTATAGTGAAATTATTATGGATGTTAAATGTCATATTCATACTAAAGAAAAAGCAAAATTTTATTGTAAAAATTGTAGTGAAAAAATATGTAAATCTTGTACTGAAAGTCATAAAAAGAAAAATCATAATGTTATTAAATTAAAAAATATAATTCCAAATGATAATTTTTCTAATATTTTAAATGAATTTAAAAAAGTTGTAAAAGAATTTAAAGATAATAGTTTTCGTTCAAAGCAAATAATCGTAAATCAATTAAATGATGAAATAACAAAACTAAAAACAGCAATAAATAAAATAGAAACATCATACAAAAAAAATTATATGATAAATTATGAATTATCAATATTAATAGAAAACATAATTCAAAATTATAGATTATCAATGATAATACCAGATTACAATAATATAATGAATTATATAAACAACACAAAATATTCTCCATCATTAAAATTTAATGGATATGACTCAAATTCAATAGATAATAGTATAAAAAATTTAATATCATTTTACGATTCAAATTACTTAATCCCAATAAAAGAAAAAACTTTTTATTTAAACAAACTTGAAGGAGTAAAATCAATAACAGATATTAAACATGATATAAATTCCTTAATAATAATGCATGATAAAAGATTAGCAGCAGCAGAAGAAAAAATAATAAAAATATTTGAAATGGATGAAAATTTAAATTGTAAATACGATTTAAAAATAGAAGGTCACACTGCAAATGTTCATTATTTATATAATATGAAAGATAATAAACTTCTCTCATCTTCAGCAGATAAGACAATCAAAATATGGATAATATCAAAAAGTACATATACATGTGAAACAACATTAGAAGGACATTATAAATGGGTTTTTAATGTAATTCAATTAAACAATTTAAATATTGCATCATGTTCACTTGATAATACAATTAAAATATGGAATGGAAATTTTCCATATTCAAATATTAAAACATTAACTGGACATACACATGGTGTTACTTGTATTATTCAAATTAAAGATGGGAGAATTGTTTCAGGTTCAAATGATGATTCTATTAGATTTTGGAATATGAGTAGTTATGAATGTATTGAAAATCAAACTATTTATGATGTTATTTGTTGTAAAATGGATTCCATTACACAAATTGATGATTATAGATTATGTGTTGGAGGATGGAAATTTTTAACTGTTATTAATATTAATACTTATCAAATTATGACTAAAATTGAAATTCATAATGATGAAATTAATGCTGTTTTATTTTTAGATAATGGAAGTTTAATTAGTGGAAGTAATGATGGGTTTATTAAACAAATTGATATTAATAATTTTAAAAATGATGATTATGGAGAAATTAAAACTAGAGATAATATTAATTGTATTAGAAAATTTGGAGATAATTGTATTATTTGTGCTGGGAAAGGAATTAAGATATTTAAATTAAAGGAATAATTAATTTTTATTTATATTATTAAATTTTATTATTTATTATTAATATATTTAAAAATTAATTTTACTTAATTATTATTAAAAAAATAAATTAACAACTATATATATTTTTTAAATAATTTAAATTTTCTTCATTATAAACTTGATATGTTATGAAATCTTCATAATTTCCATTTTCTAATTCTTTTTGATGAACTTGATATATTAAAGGTAAATCATAAGAAAATGGGAAATTTTTAAATTTCCATAAATATTCAATACTATTTAACAACATTATATCAGTAAAATAAAAATCAAAACTTTGTTGAATAAAATTATTATAAATATTAAATATCAAAGTTTTATTATCATTTTTTTCAAAAAGTATTTCTTTTTTATTAATATCATAATCAAAATCATAATTTATGCATATAACAATAAAAATAGCAGAAGCAACAAGATATCTTTCATCATAAAATAAATGTTTTTCATCAATTTTAATTAAATCAATTAATTGAGTAATTTTCTTAAAATTATAATAAGAATTATCATCAGATTTTTTAAAATAAATAATATTATCTTCATTTAATATTTCTAACAATTCATCTTTAATATTATCAACAGTATCAATAAAAAGATCCCATTGACAAATATACCAATTTAACCAAGTATTAATTGTAATAGGAATAATTTTCCATTGTAATACATTTACACATTTTTGTTCCATTAAAATAATATCTTCAATATCATATTCACATTCTAAACTATTTGCATATTCACTTAATTTTGGTATTTGAACTTCTTCAATTTTAGCAGAAATTGATATACAAGTTATCCCTAATAATTTTAAATAATTAAAACTTATATTTTCTTTATTTTTTATTAAGAAAGTATCATTTGATAATATTGAATCAAAATACGTTATTGCATAATGAAATGTATCTCTTTTAAATGCAAATTCTTCACATATTTGCATTAACCAATTTATTACATTTTTTCTATCTTCCCAATTTATTTTTGGAATATATTTATTTATGTAATTTGGTTCTATTTTTATTTTATTTTTTTCATAATTTAATAAATTGTTATAAAAATCTAAATCATATATTGTTTGTCCTTGAAATTCTTCATTTTCTTCTTTATTACTATTTGATAATGTTAATGAAACTGATGTTGATTTTTTATTTTTTTTATTTGATGTTATATATAAATTAAATTGTTTTATATTATTTTTTGGAGTGGAAAAATTACTATTATTATTATAATTATTATTTATTATATTGCTATCTATTTTTTTTATAGGTGTTAAATTTTCATTTTCTGTTATATTGTCATTATTTAAAATGTTATTTTCTGATAAGAAATCAATTAATTCTCCGCTTGAGATTTTAGATGTGTTTTTAATGATTATTGAATTATTATTAATTTCTTTTTTTTGATTTTGTGAAGATGGAGTTTCTATATTATTTGATTTTGATTTTCTTGAACAAGAATTAAATTTATTTAATAAATTCTGTGCTATTATAATATTTGAAGATGATGATGAATTATTATTATTTGATTCTTTATTCTTTTTTTCTTTTCTTTTTACAACTTGACTTTTAAAAAATTCAACTTCTTTTAAATTTTTAATTCTTTTATTCCTAAATTCACTTTTAAAAAATTTTTGTCTTAATTTTTTATCATTAGATGACTTTAATCCTTTTGATGACCTAAAATAAAATTTATTATTGCTATTCTGTAAATTAATATTATTATTATAATTATTATTATCAGTATCTTCAAATATAGAATCAACAACTAAAATTTCTTGATTATTTTTATTCTTATTTTTATACTCTTCTAAATTAACATCTTTTACTTCATCTAAATCATTAATAACTTCTAAATTAAAAGGTTTAATTTCAACAGATTCATTATTATTTAATTCATATCCAGTTATTGCTGTAGTGGACCCTTTATCTTTATTATTATTATTTAAAGTTCTTTTTGAAGTTCTATTTTCATTTTTTTTATTTTCTTCTAAAATAAAATTTTCAAAAACATGTTTACATATATCAAAAGTATATGGTTTATTTATGTTAATTCTATAATCATGATAATTTGAAACTCTTACTAAATTATTGCCCCTTTTAATTATTTCTTTTTTTATTGGATTAAATAAATATTTTTTAATATTTTCTTCTTTTGATAAATTAGCACAAGCTTCTGAAAATTCATTTATACTATTTAAATGATTAATATTATATTTATTCCTAATTAAATTTAAAGCTAAATAAAAATTATTTAATTTAGTTTGATTTTCTTTTGTGTTATTTGAGTTAGAATATATTTTTATATTATGTAAAGAATCAAAATGGGTTGAATTAATTGAATGATTTTGTTCATTTTTTATTGATTCTAATCTATTAATTGTCATCTGAACTTGAGGGCATTTTTTTTCAAAATTTTCATCCATTTTTTTAATTTTACTTAATTTTTCTCAAAAATAAAAATTGAATTATTTTTATTTAAAAAAAAATTATGTCAATCTTTAAAAGAATTCAAGATCAAAAGATAACAATAAAATATTTAGATGAAGATGAAATATCTCAAATAGATACTGAAAAAATAATTGAATATAAAGTATTAGTTGTAGGTGATCATTTAGTAGGAAAAAGTTCTCTTTGTTTAAGATTTGCTAAAAATGAATTTAATTTAGAAATTAAACCAACAAAAGAAAATGAATGCTATGTTAAAATTCTTAAATTATTTGATATTACTATTAAATTATATTTAATTGATACTACAAGTGATTTAAATAAGATGATAAAAAATAATAATTTATTTGAAGATGTAAAAGGAATTATTGTTGTATATGATATAACTAAAATAAAAAGTTTTGATAATTGTAAATTATGGATTAATGAAATTAGACAAAATGTAAATGAATTAATTCCTTTTATGTTAATTGGTAATAAAAAAGATTTAAAGTTTTTAAGAAATATTGATTATGAAGAAGCTTATGAAAAAGCTAATAATAAATTTAATTGTGATTTTAAAGAAACTTCTTGTATTGAATTAGAAAATGTTAAAGATTGTATTAAATTGTTTGTTGCTAGAATTTTTTATACTAATTTAAATGAAAATGAAAAACAACACTATAAAGTTTTATTCTCTGATAAAGGAAATGATGAAGGAAAAGAAAAAGAAAAAAAAATTGAAAATAATGAAAAAGATAAAAAAGAAGAAAATAAAATTGAAAATAATGAAAAAGAGAAAATCGAAGAAAATAAAATTAAAAATGAAGAAAAAGACAGAAACAAAGACAATAAAATCGATAAAAACGAAAAAGACAAAAATGAAGACAATAAAATTGAAAACGAAGAAAAAGATAAAAAAGAAGATAATAAACAAGAATAAAATGTTTATAGTTAAAAATTATTTAATAAAAATGAAAAAATATATAATATAAAATTATTCAATAAAATATTATATTTATTATATTTTTTCAAATTATTTATAATTAAGTATATTCAATTATTTTTATATTAATTTTTTAACTAATATTTTAAATAAATAATGGCAATTATTAATAATATTATTAAAATTAATAGCTTTAACAGATTTAATACTTTTAAAAGGTTAAATTATAAAATATTCAATATGAATTTCTATACTTTTTCTTTATAATTTTTAATATGAAAGAATTTTTAAAATTTTATATTCACTTAAAATTTTTATTATATTTTGAGCAATATTTGAATATAATACTACTTTTATTATATTTAATTTGATTTGTAATTTTTTTAAATTCTAAACATAATTTAGCATATTAAACTCATCTCAGGTCTAAAAAACATCAGAATGTCTTATAATTTCTTTAACTTTCAAAAAATTTAATTATTTGTTTCAGATTTTTTGAAAAAATAATATAATTATAATAATCTTAATATTTACTTTAATTCTATTTTTTTTATTTTTAATAATCAGACAAATTAAAACTATCAGTGCACTTCCTGAAATTTAAATTTTTTTTTTTTTATTTAAATTAAAAAAATTTAAAACTTAATGTTCATGATAAATAAAAGAATTATTAATTTGAAAGAAAAAAAATAAAGATTTGAATAAAACTATTAACTCTACATTCAATATATTTAATTTTTATATAAGTTTTATCTTAAATTTCATCAATATTATCAAGTTCTAAAGAAAAACTCAATTATATCATTTTTTTATAAATTTTAAATTATTAACATTATTAAAACATATTGAATTTGTTATTTTTTCATTATCAAAAAGTTCACGTTCGTTTGTTCTTTCTTGAACTAATGTTAATATATATAAATCAATATTGATTAAAAAAATAAAAAGAGATATATGAATATTTATATGGTTATTTGCGATCATTTAATTCAATAAAAAAATTCATATAATTCAAAAATACGTTTTAATATTTTCAATATGATTTTTTTGAATATTCGAGAGATATATATATATATTATTTCTGTTGAATATATACAATATTTTATATTTACTTCTTTTAAACAAACAAAATTTTTTTCATAAATAATTAAAATATTGTATCATATAATTTATAATCAGTTTTATTGCATAAACCATAAATCCTCAATATTTGAATTTCATAATAACTAGAAAAAAATTTTTTTGTTTTTCATATTTTATAATATTACTTATTTATTGAGAATAATAAAAAATTGATTTTGGATTTTTATAAAATAAAAAATTTCTAGAAAGAAATAACCAAATGATAATATAAATATTGATAATATTTTTAATAAGGTGATGAAAATATTGAAGAATGTCTATTTTAATGTATTTATTTTAAAAAATAATGATATTTCTTTAAAAATATTAAGTTTTAACAATTAATTATTTATTGAAAAAGATATAAATTTTATTAAAATCAAAAAAGAAGAATCTTATGCTTTTTCTTTTTAAAAATTGTATTTTAAAAAGTTGATATTTAATTTTAAAAAGATATTGTTTTTTAAAATAAAATTAAATTTAACTTATAATAGGAGTTAAATATAATTAAAATAATGATATAAAAATAAAAATGTGTAAAAAAGAAAAAAAAATTTAATTATTTTCCTATAAAAATCTTAAGAAAAAAATATATTATCATAATGAAAAGTGCAATAATTATTTTAATTTTACTCTCCTCTATTTTTTCAAAAATTGAATATCAATCAGATGATAATGAACCAATTAATGTAACAGCAACAAATATAAAATACCCATCTTGCTCATCATTCCCAAAAAATACTAAATTTGATATAGAATATAATAAAACAGATAAAGTAATGGGAAACGCAACTTTTAATTTATCTTTAAATGAAGTTAATGTAAATTGTGTTTTTACTGAGGAAAAAGGAAGTTGTGAAACTCAAAATGATGTTAAAGGAGAAGGTGATTTATATATACAAGGTGATATTATCGAAGTTTCAAACAATGGAACTCCTAATGCAAATATTAATATTAGAGATGTTAATAAAAAAGCAAACTATAATAAAGATTATATTGACTTATCTGATGATGTTAACGATAATCAAACATTTTTTTTTAATGATACGAACAAAGACAAATTTGAACATTTCATTAAAATTAAATTTAATCAAGATATCAAAAAAGAATTAAATGTTTATAAAGGAAAAGATGAAAATAAAACTGAATTAAAAAATTGTTCATTAGCAGACAACAAAACACAACAATGTGTTGTTTCTTTAGATGAATTTCCCTTAGATAGTTCAAATAATGCAACATTAAAAACTTATGAAGTTTATGTTGAAAATGCTTGTAAAAATTTATATGAAAAAAAAATTAAAGTTAATGTTAAATGGGGTTCTTCTCATTATGTTAAAGCATTTGGATTATTAAGTATTTTATTAGTTTTTATTTTATAAACAATAGAAATTTAAATATAAAAATATATTAAATTTTTTTTTATGATGAATTAATGAATTTACCTTCATTAAATTTTTATTTTCATCATTAATAATATCTTATTTAATTTAAAATACGAAAACAATGACATCATACAAAAAAATATATATATACTATTTTAAAATATTTTTTTATTTATGATTGAAAATATTGAAAATAACAATTTTGAAGGAATTCCACAATCACTTTTTAAAGATTACATTTTCTCAAAAGAAAAAATAAAATATGGTTCATTTGGTGATGCAAATTATGAAAAAGAAAAAATACAACCTTCAAATCCAAATATAATGATTGAAAAATTGGAAATTTTGAAAAAATCACTTTCATCAATATTAGAACAAATTAGTTTCTTTATTCGAATAAATAAAAATGGTTTTAATGAATTATGTTTATTAAACAATAAAAAATCTCTTGATTATCATATTTTATTTAAATTAGTTTTAGATTTAATAGATCAAATTTTAATTAAACTAGAAGATAAAGAAAATAAAACGGAAAATATTAATTTTAATGATATAATTAATTATATTCAAAATGAATATCCAATTGTATATGATAAACAATATTTGAATGCAATAGAAGTTAAAATCAAAGCTGAAAAAATTATAAATTTTATAAATATAATTAAAAATAGTGTAAATAAACCAGGAATGATTTTAACTCATATTGCAGAATATACTTTGACAACTTATATTATAAAATTAAATGAACAAATTCAGAAATTTAATTCAATTGGTAAATTTAAAGATAATAATTTTTTAAATAATAAAACAAAAAAAAATGAAATTGTATTTTATGATTTAGTATATTTATTTGAAAAAATATATGATTTAGCATTATGTTTAAATAATGGATATATTTTAAATATAAATGATATTTGTAATATTCCAGAAGATGATAGAGAATGGAAAAAAATGAATAATAAAATATTTAGAATTATTCCTAAAAATAATGAAGAAATTGAAAAGAATATTGAAGAACAAAATAAATCAAATCCTTTTTTAATGAGTATATTATTTCAAATTATTCACAAACCTTCAGGTCTTTCAAAAGTAACTTCTGCAATTGGAAATACAATAAAATATAAATTAAGTGAAGAAAAAACCGAACATGATTGTAAAAAAGGTAAATTGAATCTTTCTGAAGAAGTAATATTTAAATTTTTCAGATTATGGAGAAATAAATTTTTAAAAACTCTTTTAGTAAAAACATTTGATAATATAAAATTTAGAAAAAAATTATATTTAAAAAGAGAACAAAAAGAAATTAATTTAGACTACATTCAAAAATTAAATGATTTCTTAAATGGAAAAATTCCATCAAACGAATCAACAAGTAATGGAATATTAAACGATGATATAAAAATAAAAGATAAGCCAATTTATTTAGAGCAAATAGAAAAAAATGAAAAAAAATATTATGTAAGTACTCGTTTAATACATTCATCAAAAATATATTTTAAAGGTGAAAAAATAGAAAAAAAAAATTTTAATCCTTTTTCAAAAAAAACATCATTAATAATTCCAAAAGAGAATAAAATAAGAGAAACAATATTAATTCACATTCACGGAGGAGCATTTATAGGATCATCTACATTTACTCATGAAAATTATTTAAGAAAATGGTGTAATAAATTAAATATTCCAATTATTGGAATTGATTATGGTTTATCTCCAGAAAATAAATATCCAATTGCATTAAATGATGTTTTTCAAGGTTATAATTGGATATTAAATCATGCAAAAGATGAATTTAATTTAAATTTTAAAAATATTATTTTATCTGGTGATTCTGCAGGAGGAAATATTGCTATTGCTTTATTATATTTAATTATTACTATTAATTTATATGAAGGTACAAAAATTAAAATTCCTAATTTAGTTTTTTTACAATATCCTACTACTTATCTAGGAAAAGATAATATTACTAATTCTTTAGTTAATTCATTAAATGAAGATTTAATTACTTCTAATTTTTTACAATTTGCAAGAGATTCTTATGGAGGAGATTATTTAAATTATAATGATCCTTTTTTTAGTGTTATTAAAGCAAATGATAAAATTATTAAATATTTACCTAAAATTAGATTTTTATTTGGTGGAAAAGATCCTTTAAGAGACGATAGTATTAGAACTATTTATAATATTTGCCAATTTGATAATTGTAATATTGATGTTAAGGGTTATGAATTAATTCATTTTGGTCATGGATTTAATGCAAGTGATACTGATATTTTAAGGAAGTATGCTTCAGATTTTATTTATGCTGAAATTGAACAGTTAATTAAAGAAAGAGAAAATTCGAATAATGATGATAATGATAATATAGTTTGTTGATTTTTGTATTTTTTTTAATTAATTTATAAAATTTATATTTTCTTTATTATAATATTATATATTTATAGATTTGAATTTTTTATTAATTTTATTTAATTATTAATAATAATAATAATAATGGAAACTATATTTTTTATTGGAATAGGGAATTTAATAAATAGAAAAATAATAGTAAGTTATAGTCCAAGAGAAAGAAATGAAAAAAATAAATATTCAAAAGAAGCAAAAGACATTATAGAAAAATTAATTTTAATATCAATAATGCCAAATGAAAGATATACTGAGTCATCAAATGATGGGAATAGAAAAATATTAAATTTAGTTGATTCATCAGGAAAATGGGTATTTTTATTAATTGTAATAAAAGATTATCCTGAAAGATATGGATATAAATTATTAAATGAATTAATTAAAAATTCAATAGAAAAACTAAATAAAGAATATTTAAATAAAATAGGTTTTGATGAAAATTTAAATAAAAATTTTAAAACAACAGGTGATGATATTCAATTATATATGGTTGAATTAGAAAGAAATTATAGAGATATTGGAGCAATTGATAAAATAAGAAATATACAAAATGATGTTAATGAAATAAAAACTGAAATGAAAGATAATATTAATGGAATGTTATTAAATATTGAATTAGCATCTAATTTAGAAGAAACATCAGATAATTTAAGAAAAGAAGCTAAATTATTTAAAAAAGAAGCTAAGAAATTATATAAATATACTTGGTGGAGAAATAAAAAAATTACTTATACTGTTGGAGGGATTGGTTTGGGAACTATTGGTTTTTTACTTTCTAAATTTGTTTTTAAAATATTTTAATTTAGGAATTAATATATTTTCTTATTTAATTATAAATGAAGAGTTTTAATATATTGTAAAAATTATTTATATTTATTTTTATATATTTTAATTGTTATTTTATTAATATTAATAATAAAAAAATGAAATATTTTGTTTTTTTATTTTTTTATGTTTACATCTTGTGAAAATGGAAAAAAGTTCTGTACCTTTTTTTTATTTCATTTTCTTCAAAATACTTTTATAAATTGTTTTTGAATTATATTCATGAAGAATTTTATATTATATAATTTAATATCTTCCTTATTTATATAATACTAATTCTGATTTTGGAGATATAAAAAGATTAAATTAATTATATACATTTAATTATTTTAAAACACTTATGTTCCTTATTATTTATTTACCTTGAAATTAAAAAAAAATAATTAGAGCAAGTAGAATTAAGATTTATATTAGTATTTATGATTTATTAAATTATTGATAATTATTTTAAAAATATTATTGTTTGAAAAATAATATTTTCATTTTTTTTGAAATAAATCTTATAAATTAAAAATAAAAATAGTGAATTTAAAACTCTAAAAATATTATTGAAATAATAAAAATTGAGTTAAATCTATAAAATTATTTAAAAAAAAATTATCAATTAAAAATTATTTTTTTTGGAATTTACATTTTTAATTTAATTATTAAATTAAATTATAGTTAATGTAATTGATTTTTAATTTTATTATTAATTTCAAGAACTCCTTATTATTAAAATATTTAATTGAATCTTCCATGGACTTATTAATAGTAATTTTAATTGTATTAATTTCAATATTTTTAAATCATAAATAATTATTGACTTATTCATTTATTGATATTATTAATTCTTTTTTTCCAATAGTATCTTCATAAAATACTATCAAAGTTCAGCAGAATAATTTTAATTATATTCATTTAAATTTGGATTATTTGTTTTATCTATTTAATATTATAATGAAATATCTATATTTTTTTATTTGAAATTTTATCAATGAGAAATTAAAAACCTATATATTTTATTAAAATCTTATGTTTTTTATTATATTAATTAATTCATTTTATAAATATTCGTGTATTATCTTAATAATATTAAAATTTAATATCTCATATTATAAAATTATAAAATAGCAAAAAATGTCTAATCAAAATATTGAAGAACAATTAAAAAAATTTAAAGTAGCATATAAAGATTTAAAAGAAAAATTAAATATTGAAATAGCTAAAAATCAAAGTTTAATAGAAGAAAATAATAAGTTAAAAGGCAAAAATGAAGAATTAAGGAAAGAAATTGCAAAATTAAAAGGAGAGGAATTTTTATCAGAAAGTACAATTATAAGACAAACAAATACAAAAAAAGCACAATTAGATGATAAAAAAGCAGAAATTGAATTAAAATTTGTTTTATTAAATTCTGATATTGATTTAGTTGAAAAAAAAAGTATAGAACAAAGTGAATTTTTTAGAAGAATAAAAATTATTAGAAATGAAGTTCAAGATATGGTTTCAATTTTACAAGAACAAAGACAAGTTGAAGTTTCATTTTTTCAAAATTGTGAAAAATTAGATAAATCAATAAAAAATTTAAGTATAATTGACCAAGCACTTATTAAAGTTGGTAATACATTAAATAAAGCAAATCAAGAAGTTAAAAAAAAAATAGAAAATTATCATAGAAAAATAATAAATTCAATTAAAAAAATTGAGGAAAATCAAGATTCAATAAAATTAATTGAAGAAACATTAAAAGAATTAGAAAATAATTTAAAAACATATGAAGAAGTAACAAATAAATTTAAACAAATAATAAATGATATAGAAACAAAAAATAATAATATAGAAAAATTATTATCAAAAACAAAAAAAAACATATCAGATTTTTTAAAAGAACTAAATCAAAAAATGTTAGAAAAAAAAAAGACACCAAATCCAGATGATTTATTATCAAGTAGATTAATAAACAAATCAAGAATAATGGATATAAGAAATAACGATTATTTTGATAAAAGAAATTTAGATAATTTACCTTCAATAATAGAAGAATCAGTAGCATTAGTACCAGAAAATATAAATCCAGATTCATTTCAAGAAAGTCAATTATTAAAAGCAGATTGGACAGAAATTGCAAAATTAACTGATGATGGTGGACAAGAAGTAGATATTAATTTTACATTAATTGCAGTTGGTTTATCACAAAATATTTTTTATTCAAGTTGGAGTTATGGTTTTGATTTATTTTCTGATATTACTATTCTTTTAACTGAAATGAATGGTAAAAAAATTAATACTAATTTCAATGATCATTGTTTAACTTTTAAAATAAAATTATATAATGGTAATAGATTACCAATTCATATAAAATATAAATCTATAAGGAAAGATATTAATAAATATTATAATACTAATTTTGTTGGATTAAATAGTTCTATGTCAGGAAGACATGCTAAATATACTTTACTTATTCCTCAACAATTTGTTGTTGTTGCTTTTGAAAAAAATATTTTTGTTAATAGAGGTAATGGTAAATATTCTTGGACTGGAGTTGTTCCTGAAGGAGGTTTAGAAACACAAGTTAAAGTTTCACCAAAAACAGGAAAATGGAAAATAAATTTATTTGGTGGTGTAAAATCAAATCAAAATATAAAAAAAACAACATTTTATACATATAAAGGATTTCATAAAGGAAATAATAAAGTAATAAAATATGAAGTTAATAGTCCAAATTGTAATAAAATTGATGGTTCAATTATTAAAGAAAATGGAGATAATATTGAAGTATTATTTGAAAATTTAAATTCAAATGAAGGTTTCCTTGAACAAAAAATAACATTTGAAAATAGAAGTCAAGGTTCATGGGAATGTGATAAAGAACCAAATATACCAGAAGATGAAAAAAAAAATAGTAAAATATTAAAAAATTTAGCAGAGAAGATTATAAAAGAAGATAAAAATAAAATACCAGATTATGTAAAAATAGGTCAATGGGTATATAAAAATATAAAATATAAATTAAGTTATTCAGGAAAGAAATTAACAGCAATTCAAATATTAGAATGTAAGACTGGTGTATGTGAACATTATACTATTTTATATAATGCTTTATTAAATTCTATTAATATTCCTGCTATTTATTGTGGTGGTAATGCTGTTAATGATTTGAAAAGTGATGATGATGATGGAGCTCATGCTTGGAGTCTTATTAAAGTTAATGGGAAATGGTATCCTATGGATGCTACTTGGAATATTTTTAGTGGAAATATTCCTATTTCACATTTATTTGGACATTTTGGTAATGGAGGATATGGTGCTGTTGGTAGTGATTCTGTTTCTTTTTTGAAAAATAAGTTTAGTTTTGAGTGTTTAAATTTGAATTAAATTTTATTTTCTTTTTATTTTTATTTTTATTATATAAAAATATTAAAAAATTTGATGAATATTTTTATTTATTTTGTTTTTAAATATTTGAAAAATTATAAAATATGAATTAAAAATATATTTTATGTTTTATTTTTTTTATTTTTTTTTTAATGTTTTATTAGATTTTATTTTATGGGTTCTAATTGTTGTAAATTTATTAGTGATAATAATGAAGAACAGTTAAATTTAAATGAAGAAGTTTTAAAAGAAAGGAAATTAAAACAAAGATTTAGTTTTAATAAATTTGGAAGTGGAATTTATGATTCAAATAAATTAACAAATAAAAAAACATCAGATAATTTAAATAGAAATAATTCATTGAATTCAAATAATGATTTTTCATCAATAAATACTCAACTTCAAAATAATTTACTTTTATTAATAAATAAATTAAGACAAGACCCATTATTTTTTATACCAATAATTAATAAATATTCTCAAATGATTCAATTTAATGAAAAAAAAAATCATTATTATATTAAAGTAAATAATTTTAAAATAATATTAAATGAAGGAGAAAAAGCTTTTAATGAAGCAAAAAATTATTTACAAAATGTTAAACCAGTGAATAAATTAAATTATTTTGAAGATTTAAATATTCATTTTCCTTCAAACACAGAAGAATGTGATAATGAAAATTATATTCAAAGTGAAATTGATAGAATTAAAAGTGAATCTAGAATTAAATTTTCTCAAATATCATGTATTTGTAATAAAAATGTTCCTGATGAAGAATATATTGTTGTTTCTAATATTATTGATATGGATAGTCCTGATAAAATTAATAGGAACATTTTATTAAATGGAAATTTTAATAAAATTGGTATTAACAGTGGTAAAATAAATGAAGATAAAAATATTTTTTGTATATATATGACTTTTGGTGAAGAAAATGAAGATGAATTTTAAATTTAATAAATTTTATTTAATTCAATTAATTATTTTTTTTGGTAAAATTTTTTTTAAAAAAGTAATACTCATATAATTCAATATTATTATATATTAATTTAATGAATGAAACACATTATTCATTTGTAGGAGATGAAAATGAATTAAAATGGTTTTTTGAACATTGTATAAATGATTTAAATGTGGGAGAATCATATTCATTTTCATTGGTAGCTAGAAAAAAAAAATTAACTGAAGAAGAAAGAAAAGAATTTTCAATAAGTACAAAAGCAATTTTAAGTACTGAAATATTAAAAAAACCAAAAGGAAAATTAACATTTAATCATTTATTAAAATTAATATATGGATTTAATAAAGATAAAAGATGCTTTACTAATGATAAAGGAATATCTTATCCCCAAAAATGTCTTGTTATTTTTTTTAGTCCTAATCCAGCAAATGTTTTAAATTGTGTTATTAAATTAGAAGAAGATATTAATAAAATTAAAAGAGAAATTTTTAAAAATAATCAATTGTTTTTTGATAAAATAATTAAAAATAATCTAAAAAATTCTATCAATAATAATATTCTAGAAAATCAAAATGTAAATTTGATAGAAGAAAATGAAAAATCTTTAAATGAACAATTTTATAAGTTAGGAATTTTAGATAAGAAATTTAAAAATTATCATGCAAATATAACAAATAAAATTTATACTGATTTTGATTTTGATTTTCCAAATGCAGATGAATTAAAAGAAAAAGGAATATATGAAGAAATATATAATTTATGTATTGAATCTTTTGAAAAAAAAAGTTTTTTTATAATAGATACAAATGGTGGTTATCATGTTTTAGTAAAATCAAAAAAATTAACTGAATATTGTCAAAAAAATAAATGTGGAACAGATTATTTTATAGAAAAAGTTAAGATAATTATTGAAAATTTAATTAATAATTTTTATTCAAAAGAGTTATTGAAAAATATTGAAATAACTATTGATGATTATGGAATTGGAATCCCTTTACCAGGTACTTTACAATATTTAAGACTTGTTAATGTTAAAAATAAAGAAGATTTTAATTAAAAAAATAATAATAAATAATTTTATTTATTAATCATTAATAAAATATTTTTTTAATTAGTTTTTATTGATTCTCTAAAAATTTATATATAAATGGAATATTTTATTTAATTTAAAAATGTTGGGTAAAAACGTTCTACCTTCAATTTTGAAAAAAAAAGGTTTTGAACTTAAAAATTTTATTTCAAAAGGAGGATATGGGTCTATATATCATGTAATAAATAAAGGTATTTCATATATTGTTAAAATACAAATTGAAAATTTATCAAAATCAAATGGAATACAAATAAGGAATGAATGTTTTATTTCTAAATCATTTAAAGCTAAAAATATAGTTGAAACTTTTGCAATTTATAAAGATATTGTTAAAGATGATTCTCAAATCAAAACAATATATTTAATTGTAATGGAAAAAGCTTTATATATGGATCTTAAATTTTTTTTAAGATATTTATTAAAAGATAATTTGATGAAATTAAGTATTTTTAATAAATATTTTCCGTGGGTATAT
>JAEEGK010007004.1_pt1 | contig 26979 bp, 12 predicted proteins | sample 8958771 | NCBI WGS metagenome assembly JAEEGK01 (sample SAMN16246547, study PRJNA631951) | gut metagenome | biome: gut microbiome; feature: rumen; material: SC-attached | host: Bos | place: Iran: Karaj | collected 2018-10 | reverse complement strand
TGATCCCAAAGCAAAGGATAAAAAACCAGTAAAGAAAGATCCTAATTCACAAGAACAAAAAACTCCATTTTTATTACCTAAAAATCAAATTGAAATTAAAATTGGGCAAACTGCTGAATTAGAAGTTTATGCTTTTCCTTCTAAAGAAACTGAATATAAAGATGAGTTAATTTGCTTAATGAAAGATAATCCTATTCCTACTAGAATTTTATTAACTTGTAAAGGCGCTGAACCTAAAATTGATTTAGATACTGATTCTTTAGATTTTGAAAAATTAGTTGTTAATCAACCTAGGACTAAATATATTAAAATGAAAAATATTAGTGAAGTTAATTGCAAATGGGCTTTAACTGGATTAGAAAATTTACCCACTGTTTATAAAATTGAGCCTGTAAATGGAATTATTGAAAAAGGAAAAGAACAATTAATTGCAGTTACTTTCTGTTCTGAAAATCAAGATAAATATCCTTTCCAATTTAATCTAGAAGTAGAAGATAATTTAGGTTATGGTGTTAAAATTGAACCTAGAGTTATTAAATTAATGGCTGAAGCATTTAAAGTTACTGTTGAATTAGTTATTAATAATGAAGGGAAAATTATTGATTTCGGAAATGTCAAAGTTAAGGAAACTAAAGGATTTCCATTTACCCTTAAAAATTTAGGTATTTATAAAATCAGATATAAATTTGAAATTATGAAAAAATTATGGCAAGAATTATTCAAATTTGAACCTGTTGATGGAGAGATAGAACCAGGAAAAGAAAAAAATATATATTGTATATTCAAAAGATATCCAAAAGATATAAATATATCACCTCAAAGAAATTCAAGTGAAATGAAATTATCAATATTCGAAGGAGAAAAAGGAACTAAAAATCAAGATATAAATATTTTTGTAAATGTTGCATCATACTTTTCAAAATACTCAATAAATCCTCCAAAAAGTATAAATTTCGGTTCTCTTCAATATAACGAAAGTCAAACTCGTTCAATAGAAATTCGAAATGAGGGACAATTTGATTTCAACTATGAAATATTTGAATACCTTCAAGACATAAATAAAATGAAAGCAATAAAAGAGGAAAAAGACCAGAGAGAAATAGAGGAAGAAATGGAGAAAGAAAGAGAAATAAAGGAAGCAATAGAAGGTGGAAAGCCAAAAAAACAAGAGAAAAAGCCTCCAAAACAAGACCCAAAGAAAAAAGGACAAGAAGATGTATTAACAATAGGTAAATACCAAATAAAGAACTTTAAAGGGACTATAGCACCTGGAAGTAGTGCAAAAATAGATGTAGTATTCACAGCTGAAGGTCAACAATTTTGTAGTGCAAATTTAGCAATAGATATCCAAGGAAGACAACCAGAAGATAATCCTCTTGGAATTCCATTTGATCTTGTTGCAGAAAGTTGCATTCCTGGTATTGAAACACAAGATTATGATGCTATATTCGAAGAACAAACTGTACTTCCAAGTATTAGTCCTGATTTAAATAAACAAAATATTATAACAAGTGGAATTTTTGGAGCTGAAGAAAAAGTCTTTTGGTTTGGAACTATTATTGCAAGTAAGAATCCAAATGGAGTAAGTGAGAGATTTAAATTAATAAACAATAATAAAATACCATGTATTGTTAAAGTTGCTGTTAATCCTAGAACTGCAAGTAAAAGTGAAGGGTTTGCTTTTACAGCACAATATAAAGACCCACTTAAAATTTATCCTGGTGAAAGTGAATATGTAACAGTTACATTTAATCCTACTAGTGTTATGCCATATTCTGGTTTATTTGAAGCTACTGTTGAAGGTAATTCTGATTCTAAAAGTGGTTCTTTGAAATTTGAATTAAGAGGAGAAGGAACTCTTCCTACTTTATTACTTGATTCTCCTAATGAATATGATCCTGATGGTACTCCAATGCTTAAATTTAAAAAAATGAGATTAAAAAAATCTACTACTTCACAAATTGTTATTAAAAATGAAGGAGTTGTGCCTGCTACAGTTCAATTTGAACCTTTAGTTCATGATTGTTTCAGTTTTGAATCTTCTACAACTGCAACTATTCAACCTAAGAAATATCAATCTTTTGACGTTAAATTCAGTCCACTTTATGAAAAAGTTGAAAAAGCTATTCTTTCTTATAAAACAATGTTTAATCCTTATGAAAATCCTAAATTAATCATTACTGGAGAAGGATTCTTTGAACCTATTTCCATTGATGGATTAACTAATGATATTGAAATGAATTTAGGTGATGTTTGTGTTAATGCTGAAAAAACATATGCTTTTACTTTGGTGAATAATAGTGATAATAATTACAGATTTAATGTAATTAATAATTTAGAACCTTCATTAACATTTTATCCTTCATATGGTTTCATATTGGCAAAGACTCAAAAGGAAATTAATGTAAAATTCTCGTCTCCTGAAAGTGTAAAACATATTCAAAAAGATTTATTCATTGAATTAAAACAATTTAACTTTAATCAAGATGTAGTAGAAACAGATTGGGATGAAACAATGAAAACAATAAGAAAAGTAACAGAAGCAGAACAACAAGAAATATTAGCAAAAAGACAGGATGAAATGCAAAGAAGAAAAGAAGAAAGTGAAGCAATGATAGGAGTATTAACAAATGTTAAAGGAGCCAAGGCCCCTGCACCAAAAGGTAAAGATCCTAAAAAAGATGCAAAAAAAGATGATAAAGGAAAAAATGTAGCTCCAGAAGAAAAACAATCTGATGAAGAAGCAAATATAGATATTGAAGAAGTAAATCCAGAACCTGAAATCACAATTATTGATAAAAGTGAAAAATATTTACCCATTAAATTGAATGTAATAAGTGATTATGCTAAATATGAATGTAATATAAAACAAATAAAATTCAAACCAACTGTAATGTACGGAACGAGAAAATTTGAATTTAATATTAGAAATATATCAATGACAGCATTAATATATAAATTTAATTTTTCAAATCCAAATCCAATGAGTAATATGGCAACAACAAATTTATTAACTTCATATGACAAAACTTATCCTCCTCAAGATTCAGCAGGAGGTGCATTTACAATATCTCCAAGTCATGGTACAATTCCTCCTCAAAGTGATGAAGTAATTACAATAACATTCAATCCTTTAGAAGTAGATGAATTTAATTTTAGAAGAATATTACATTGTATTATTAAGGATTTAGATCCTTCAATGAAAGAATTAAAAATTGAATTAAGTGGTGATGCTGAAAGACCTTTATGTCATTTTGAAATGGAAGGTGGATGTCATAGAGAAAATGGAGCTTGTATTTTGGAATTTGAATCTATTGGAATGATGATTAAAAATACTGTTAGATTCTTTGCTTTAAATCCTACTAATCAAGGATATGAATTTGAATGGGAGCAACCTGATGAAGATTTAATTCCTAATATTAATAAAGTTTTTAGATGCTTAACTCCAAAAGGTATTATTTATTCTGGGAAAAAATATGAAATGGCTTTTGAATATATTCCCAATTCATTAGGTGAACATGAATCTTTTTGGAATTTTAAAATTTTGTCTGAGAATCAAATTCATAAATTTATTTTACATGGTATTACTAGAGAACCTATGATATTATTTAATGTAGGTAAAGTTAACTTTGGTCCATTGCTTTTAGGAGGAAGACAAAAAGAAATTATTCAAATTAGTAATGAAGAACATTTACCTTATAAATTTTCATTTGATAAAGATAGTATTAAAGGAAATGTAGCTTATGGAGATAGTTTATTTGTATCTCCTATTGCAGGGACACTTCAACCTAAAAGTAGTACAAAAATTGAAATTACATTTATGCCTCGTGTTGAAAAGGAATTTAATTATAATTTACAATGTAAAGTTAAACAAAGAATGAAACCATTAACTTTAAATGTTAAAGGAGTAGGATATACTATTGTTCATGGTGTATTTCTTGATAATAAACCAGAGATGAAATTATTAAGAAAAGGTGAACATGTTATTGATTTTGGAGATTTCTTTATTAATGATAAGAGAGAAAGAAGTATTAGAATTGAAAATAATGGTGGATTTAATTTCCATTATTCATTTAAAAGAAACGGAGCTGATTACCTTAAGATTACTCCTGATAGTGGAACTGTAACTAAAGGAAGTAAAGTTAATGTGACTTTAACTTTATTACCTCTTAACAGAATTAATTTGAATAATCACAAAATATTCCTTAATATTATTTCAGGTCCAACTTACACTTTCTTAATTAATGCTAAAGCTAGAACTCCACAAATTATATTCTCTTCTATTAAATGTAATTTCGGTCCTTGTTATGTTATGAGACAACCAGTTCCAAATGTTCAAATAATTACTGTTAAAAATATGGATAAAGAAGCTTTAACTATTGAAACTGACTTTGATAGTAAAAATAAACAATATTTAGATGTTCAACTCTCAACTGGTCAAGTTATTTTACCCTATCAATCTCAAAGTGATATTCTTGAAATTCCAATTCAATTCATTCCAAGAGATTATGTTAAATATAAAGACATTATTAAATTTAAATTTAATAATATATATGATGTTGATGTTGAAGTAACTGGTGAAGGTATACCACTTAAAGTAGAATTAGAAGATCCATCATTACAAGCACTTAACTTTGGAATAATTAAATTAGGTCAAAATAAGAAAATGTCATTTAATGTAATTAATAGAGGTAAAATGATGACAACAGTAGAATTATATCCAGATAATCCAAGTACATTCCTTAAAAAATGTTTATCAATTAAAACTGACTTTGTAAATGATCACCCTGATGAAGTAACAAAACCATTAATTCATGTATTACAACCAAAAGAAATGTTTAAAACAGAAATAATGTTTAATCCAAATATAAGAATACCTCAATTTACAGAAGAATTGATGATTAAAATAAATAATAGTGAAAAAAAGCGTTTATTAGGAGTAACAGGAGCATCATATGGAGTAGATGTTAAAATGGTTGGAGAAATGCCAACATTTGGTTCAGTTACAGTTAATTCAAATGCAATAAGACAAATATCATTGAAAAACTTTGGTGATATTCCAGCAGTATTTCATTGGTCAAATGTGGATAATAAAAAGAAAAATTATACTAAATACTTTACAATCACTCCTCAAAAAGGTAATATTCCACCTCATGAAGATGTTATGATTCAAATAATTTTCCATCCTAAAGATGTTAATAATGCAATTCAATATGAACATATTAAATGTAATATAGAAGAATTTGATACTCCAATTGATATTAGTTTATATGGTAAAAGTATTGAATGTCCTGCAGATAGTATTACTGAAAAGAAAATGGAAACTCAAGTTCGTGTTCCAGTTACTTATGAAATTAAAATTAAAAATCCAACTGATAAACCTTGGAGAATCACCCCATCAATATCATCAAGTGTTAAAAGTTATGTAGATTACTTTAAGGGAAGTGATCAAGTATTTGAAATTAATCCTGGTCAAGAAGGTACTTATACATTAACATATAGACCATTAACAATGAGTAAAATAAATCCAGAAGATGAAAATGAAAAAATAAAAGAACATGATGCTACTGTATTTTTCCCTCTTCCTGATGGAACTGCTAAAATGTTTAAAATATTAGGAACTAGTCTTGCTCCTTCAGCACAAGAAACTATTAATGCTACTGCTCAAGTTAGAGAATGGACAATGATAAAATTAAATATTCAAAATTGGTTATATCAAACTCAAAGATTTAAAGTTACTTGGGATAAACCTGAACAAGGAATATTTATTAAAGGAGCCAATACTATTGATGTTTCATCTAATTCATCTAAAGAATATAAATTAAGCTTTAAATCACTTAAGGAAACACCATATAATTTCAAAATAACATTCCAAAATGTTGATACGAAAGAATATGTATTTTATATGATTAATGTTACAATGAGTGCAGCACAAGCATTATCAACTGTAGAATTAATTGGTGAAATAAGAGAAATAGCAACAGGTTCATTTACAATAAATAATCCACTTAATGTTGATGTAACAATACCAAAAGAACAAATAGTTCTTGAAAATGAATATTTAACAATATCACCTGAATCAATTAACATTCCTGCAGAAAGTGAAGTAACAATAGATGTATCATTCCGTCCATTAATAGTAGGAAAAACAAATACAAATATAATAATAAAATCTCCAGAATTAGGAGAATTAAAATACCCAATAGAAATAGAAGGTACAAATGCTCCACCAAAAATCCTTCAACCAATCCAAGCATCTTTAGGAAGCGAAAAAATAGTTCAAATAACATTTACTCATTATTTAAAGAAAGCAGCAACATATACAGTAAAAGTAGAAAAATATGCAGATAATATACCATTCTCAGACTTTATACCTGAAGTAGCAAATATAACAGTAGACCCTTCAAAAGGAGGACAACCTGAAAATACATTTAATTTAAAATATGAACCTTCAAATGTTATTGAAAGTAAAGGTATATTAAAAGTTTCTTCTCCTGATGGTGGGGAATATCAATGGATTATTACTGGAAAAGCTTCATTCCCACAAGCACAAGGACCATTTAAAATTCCTTCTGGAAAAGGATTGTCTCTTGAATTTAAAAATCCTCTTAATGAAGCTGTAGATGTTAATGTAAGATTTGATAATCCTAATTTCTCAGCTGGAAAAGTTAATAATAAATTAGAAGCTAAGAAAGTAATGAATGTTCCTATTGCTTATAAAGTAGTTAATAATGAAAGTGGAAATACTGGAAGATGTATTATTACTATTAATCAATTGCCTTCTTGGGTTTATTATCTTAGTGCAGAATAAGAACTATTATTCACTTTTATTGTTTTAAATATTTTTTAATTTTTATTCTTAAATTAAATGATTTTAATTTTTTTATTTTTTTAATTATTATTTTAAAAATTTAACAACAATTATAATATTAATAAAAAAAATTTATTTAATGTAATAATTAAAGTTAGATTAATAAATTATTCAAAATTTTGCTGATATTTCAGATAGCTCTTTTTATTTATTTTAAAAAAAAAATTCTATTTCAGATAAAAGATATAGTAATTTTTTTATTCAAAAAATGATGTAATTATATCAAAGGAATTTTGAAAACTTTTTTTATTACATTTTATATTTGATATATTTCAGATTCTATAAATTTAATTCTTTAAAATCTTCTTATTAGTTTATTACATAGAAGATACGCACTTTCTTGAGATTATTTATATATTTATTGTAATTGCCATAATTATTAGAATAATTTTATGGTTCATTCAGATTTTTTATTTAATAATAAATATATTTTCACCCTTAAAAAATCTTTTCAACTATAACAATTTATAATAAGGTTTATCATAATTTTTCAGAGAATTATAAATAAAAAATATTTGAATAAAAGAATAACAATATAATTCGATTTAAAACATATTCTACAAGATAATTTTAAGTTAAAGAAAAAAGATATATATTAAATTACGTAAAATAAGAAATTTTAATATAATGTAAATAAATCAACTTATCTATTAAATAAATTAAAGAAAAAAGTAAAAATACAATACCTCCAATAATACTAATTTGTTTATTAGTTAATAATCCTGCAACAGATTTTCCAATTAAAACAGCAGTAATAACTAAAAGAAATTGTGCTAAAGAAGTTCCACAAAAAACACCTGATAAATTATATTTAGAAGTAATAACAATAGTTGCAATTTGAGATTTATCTCCTAATTCTCCTACAATAAAAGCAATACAATATTTCCACCAAGAATTAAAAACACTTAATTCATCTTCGATTTGTTCTTCAAAATATATATTTTTAATTTGAACTTCTTTCTTTTCATCTTCATTTTCTTTGTTATCATCAGTGTTAACTTCTTGAATTAATTTTTTAGATTTTAGTTGAATTCCTTGAACAATTAAACAAATACCAAAAATACCAAAAATTACAATTGCAAACCAATCTAAAATATTTCTATTAATAAAAAGAGGAAGAATTGCTCCTAGACAAATACTTACTATATTCATAAATTCAGCAACTAATAAAGAAACACCAAATGCTTCCCAAAAAGGATTCATTGAAACATAAATCATATTCATAAAATATGTTTTATCTCCAAAACCTGATATAAATACTAAACTTAATCCACCATAAAATCCTTGCCAAAAATCTTCGTTTAATGGATTTTCCTTCACTTTTTCAATTAAAAGCTGTAAAAAAGACATAATAAAAATATTTTTTTATAATCTTTTTTTATTTATTTATTTTTAATTTAAATTATAAAAGAGGGAGTTATGTAAATTTTATTAAATTTAATTTTTTATATTTTTTTACATAAATATCCATACTATTATTTTATTTTCTCATGTGTTAAGCTAAATTTTTTATTTTCTATTAATTATTTTTTCCATAAATTTTCTATTTTATATTGAGATTTTATCAATTTATTAATAATTTCTTTTTCTTTTTTTTTAAGTGATAATTATTCATTACTGGAAGTATGACCTTTATCAAATATTTTTATTTATTTCTTCTAATCCTTCTTCTATATATAATTTGATTTCAAATAATTTTTGTCAAGTCAAATATATAAACATTTTTAAATGTTCGGGTTTAATATTTTTTCTTTTCTTTATAGTTATCATTTCATTTTCACTTTTTTCTTTTCTTCTTATATCAATTTATTATAAAAAATTTTGTAACTTTTAAATAAAAAAAATTAGAATTTTTTATTTTTCGCATTTATAAATATTTGATTAATTTATAATATTTAATAATATATTTTAAGCACAATTTTTTAACAATAAATTTCATTTAAAATAAATGAAGATTTTTAATTTTAATTTTTTTTTTAAAAAACGAGATTTTCATAATCTTAGGAATATAACTCCGATAAAAAAAATTAAAAAATCTAAAACATCGAACAAAGAAACATTAATTGAATTTATTGAAAAGAAAAAAATAATTAATATTGAACATTGTAAATTAGAAAAAGATGATGAAATAATAAATACAAATGAAACTAACGACATTACTCCTAAAAGTACAATTAAAGTTAAAAAATTAATAATGAGTAATAGCACCAGAAATTATAATTCATTAGATAATAATAATTCAAATAATAAAGATACTGATGATAGAATAAGGAAAAGGAATTTTTTAATTAAAGATTATAGTGCGAATGATATATTTTCAGGTAAGATTTTTAGAATTGACAAAAATGTAAATAATGTAATAAGAAAATCTACTAGTAAAAAAGATGTATTTAAAAATAGTATTTTTGGGAATACAAATAATGAATTAATAGCAAAAAAAAATAAATATTTATTTAAAAATCTTGGAAAAATAAAACAAAATAATAAAAATAATGTTAAATATTTAAAAACTGAAGAAAATAATAATAATGAAAAAATACTAAATAAAATAATAAAACAATTTAGAGAGAAAAGAAAAAATAATTATAATGAAAATACAATAAAAAACTTAGAAAATGTAATAATTTTAGAAAATAAAAGATATAAAAAATGTTTAGAAAAAGAGAAAGAGAAAAGAAAAATAAAGCAAAGAGTATTAAAAAGACATGAACTATTCAATAATACTTTAACAAAAATAAATGATAGTACATTAACATTTGGAACAAAGCAATTAATAATAAATGAAAGAATAGGAGCAGATGAATCAATCAAATTAGGTATATATTCATCATTGGCAAGAGAAGAAAATGGAATAGAAATTGAATGTTTTAAAATAGGTTCTAATCATTTATGTTTTTGTGGTCATTTTTTTAAATCTCATAAAAAATATATTGTTACATCTTTTGATACCAGTTGTAATATATGTCATTGTAAAGGATTTGAATATATTCCTCAATATCCTGAAGAAACAAATGAATGGAAAATAGCTTTAAAGAAAAATTTTGATTATAATAATTGGAAACCTTTATGTAAATGTTATCATTCATTTATTGAACATGATATAAATAATAATTTTAAATGTAAAGTTGAAAAATGTTTATGTAAATGTTTTTCTTCTAAATTTTTATGTGCTATTTGTAATAGACCATGGGAAGATCATTATATGTTTTATACAACTGAAGCTGAAAGAAATAGAATGAATTTACCAATAGGTTACGAATATAAACCATTTACAAGAGATATGTATCGGCAATTATTCAATTAAAATAAATTATGTTTTTAAAATTTTATAAATTGTAAATATAATTGCAAATTTGATTCTTTTAAAACGAATAGAAATTAAAAAAAATAGGATTTAATATGGTTTCTATATATCCCATTTTAATTTGATATTAATTTATTTTTAAAAGAGAAAAAAATTAATAATAAAATGTTGTGACTATTTTTAGTTTTTTTATTTTTTTTTTATTTTTCATCATAAATTATATAATGAAAAATATATTCATTATTAAAAATATCCTTGATTTTATCCTTCCTTAAATATAATCTTTTCATTTGTATTTTTGTGTTATCTTTTTTTTTCAAACCAAAACTAAAATAAATATAATAATTTAATTTGTTAATTATTTAAATATATTAATCAATCAAAAATCCAATTTATAGTTTTTATTTCAAAAATGAATAATCTAATTAATGTTAAAAGAGTTTTTTCTGCTTATTTCTTTTTAATTGAAAAAATTTATTTGATAAAAATTTTTCCAGTTTTAAATAATTTTAAATCGTAAAAAAAGAAAAATAAAAATCTTATTTACTAGATAATTCAGTTAAAATTCTTTTATAAGTTCCACTAGTATCTCCAATAATATCTTCTTGTAAATTAACCTTATAATAATATTTATAAAATTTTCTAATCATAGTCATATCAATTTCATTTCTCGTAACAAGAATTCTATTTAAGCAATTAGTATCAGTTCCAAGTCCAGTAACAGCTTCTCTAATCTTTTGAGCATATAATTCAGCAGGTCTACAAACATTATATAATACTTCTTTGATTAAAGTTTGTTCTTTTCCACTTAAACTTTTTTCAGCTTGAACGTTTGGTGTAGTTCCAGTTTTTTTATAATAATATCTACCAATTAAAATTAATTCTTCAGGTGATTTTGATGCAAAAATATCAGTAAATATAGATTCATTCTTAACCCATTCTTTTGGTTCACTTTCATATAATATTTTAGCACATTGTGCAGCGTCTTCATGATCTGGATTTTTATTTTCATTTCTAGTGGTATTTAATATAATATTTAAATCCCTTCCTACATCTCCTTTAAATTTTTTACTTACTTCTTCTCCTAGATCTTTGCCATACATTTCTTTATATTTCTGATTTACTAATTCTAAATGCCAATGTGGACGGGCTGTGATTAATTCAAATATATTATTTTGATTATAAGTAATTTTTTCAAGTGCATTATTTAATTCTATACAATCAAAATCAATTGGATTCATAAATAAATATGTAACAACATCACGATAATGACCAGTAAGTTGTGATTTTAAATCTTCCATTAAAGATTTTTCACAATATACTGCATCATAATATTTTTCTAAAGCTCTTCTTGCTGAATTACCATATTTTAATACTACTTCAAGAACTCCTTGTTCCCTTTCGTCTCCTGATGCATTGAATAAGGCATTATAAAGTTTTTCTGCATCTAAGGGTATTGACATTTATATATAATATTTTTTTAAATTATTTTATATTTTTAAATAAAAAAATAATTAAAATATTTTATATTAAAATATATATGTTAATATATATATCGTACAACGGACAATAATTTCCTGTTAAATTATGAATTTAAGAAATTTATAAAATTTATTATAAAACTTCAATTTTTTTGATAAAATTAAGAAAATATAATTAATAGATATCACAAATAAATATAAAATATAAGGTAAATTAATTTTTATTGAAAAAACTCCAAAAATTTTTATAAATATAGAAAACGAAAATATTAAAATAAATTAAAAAAAAGTATAAATGAGTTCAAATAAAAATTCAGAAATTAAACCCCCTCAAATAACAAATCAGCCAGAACAAACAAATAAAGAAGAAAACAGTGAAAAATTCCAATTTCCACAATTTGACCCAGAAAAATTTAAAAGTGCAGATAATTGTAATCATTGCAAAAATTGTCCATGTCCATGTCACTTTAGAGAAAGAGGAGAAAAAGGAGAAAGAGGAATGCGAGGAAGAGGAATGCATGGAAGAGGAATGTTTAGAGGATTTCCATTTTTTCCTCCATGGATGATGCACAGAGGATTTGGAAGAGGACATGCACCTCCACCATTTAATGAAGAAAGAGGAGGAAGAGGAAGAGGAGAAAGAGGTGAGAGAGGTCGAGGTGAAAGAGGAAGAGGAATGGGACCTCAACATTGGGGACATCCTTGGGGTCATCATTGGGGACCACCACAATGGGGTTGGGGTCCTCATTGGGGAGGAAATTGGGGTGAAGAACATCATAGACCTAGAGGACATAGTAGTGATCATTATGATACTGATATGGGATATGGAAATTATGGTTATGGTGATTATGATTATGAAAATAAAGGTGATACAAATAAAAATAATGAAACTAAAAAATAAAGAAGTTTGATTTTTATTAATATTAAAATAAGAATATTTTATTGTTCTGAGTTCTTTTATTCATTTTGTTTTTTTTTTTTTTTTGATTTTTTAAATGTAATTATATTTAATGTACTAATTATTATTTTTTTATCATATTTTTCCAAAAAAAATAATAAAACTCTATATTTACATTATTTATTTATATTTATTATTTCATTTTAGGAGAAATTTCATCAGCAAATTCATTATAACTAATCATTCCATCTTGATTTTTATCAAATCTATCAATTAAAATTTCAGTTTCAAAAGGTTGAAGAAATTTACAATTTTTTTCTAATAAACAAACAAGATCTTCCTTATAAATTCCAGGACAAGAATTTCTATTAATCATATTAAATAAATCCGAAGGGGAAGAACATGGTAAACATGTTAATTTTCTTCTATAATTATCTATTGATTTTTCACCATTTATTATTGATTTAAAAACATTTGAAATTTTATTTTTTGTGTCAGGAGAAAATCCATTAAATGAATTAGGAGGAACTCTCTCACTCAATAATTTTGCATCTTGGAATTTTTTTGGTAAAATCATATCACAAAATTCTTCATAATCTAAAATACCATTACAATTCTTATCATATTTTTGAAATATAATATTTGCATCTTCATTAGAAATAAATAAACCAACTTCTTTTAAACTTTGAATTAAATCAATTGGAGAAATTCCATTTCTTTGTGAATAATCAAAAAATTGAAATAAATCTGTTAAATTTGCATCATTACAATATGCAAGATTTGTTTTACAATTTTCAATATTATTTTCTTGAGTAATAATATCAAAAAGTAAATCACTTAAAGCACTTTCAGATTGATTTGAATTATTATAAATACTATTATTTAAATTTGATAAATTACTTTTAGGAGATTTAATAATATTTGTTCTATTTGGATTATATTTTGGACTTCTAGTAAAATAAGCTCCACTAAATGTATTATTCATTCTATTATTTAAATAATTATTATTATTTTTCATTGGAGACACATAAGTTCTTAATTTATTCATATATACTTCATCACAACCTTCTACATTAAATCCACTTGAACTATTTAAATCATTTTTTACAGGTGAATAATTGATAGTATACATATTATTCAATTGATTTTTAGATGATGATATTTGATTATAATTCCTATTTTTATATGGTGATGGATTATTAAATGAATTCTCAAATGTACTTCTTAATGTATTATCCATACTTGAATTACGAGCCTGTTTATTTAATCCTTTTTTATAATTAAACTCATTATTATACGGATTATTATACAAAAATTCTTTTTTTGGATTATTTAATTTATAATTTGTAGTTTCAACTTTTTTATAATTTTTGATTATTCTATTAATATTATTTGGAGGACTGTTTTTTAATCTAGTTGATTTTATAGTTTTATATGTTGATTGAATATTTTGACTACTATCTAATGGATTATTTTGGATATTATTCACACGGTCTCGAAAAGGTAAATTATCAGAAATAACAAATGGCTTTTGATTTATAATAATATTAGAATCCTCGTTAATAGTATAATTATTTATTACATCTTTTTTAATTTGAATATCAGAAGATGAATAATTATCTTTATAAGGAAAGAATATATCAATAAATTCTTGGTATGAAATTTTACCATCTCCATCAGCATCTAATCTACACATTAAATTATAGGGTCCATAACTGTCAATATTTATTTTATAATCTCTTAAAAACTCGCCTAAATTATCATAAGTGATATATTTTTCATCTTTTGTTATTGCTAGAAATGCTTCGTAAGTGGTAAAATTATTTGAATATTTTATATCATCTGCAATTTTGGAAAGAGTTTTTACTAAATTTAATTCTAATTGTAATAATTGAATAAATGCATTTTCAATAGAGGAATCAATTCTATTATTTTCATTTTGAATTATTCTCTCACTTACATTTTTTGCAAGGGAAGAATTTGATTTCGTTAAAATTAAACCAAGAAATTCTTGATAATTAATTGAAAAATCTTTATCTTTATCAAAGTTATGAATTAATCTTCTTAAACATTGTTCTTCAAAATTAAGACGATGATCATTTAAATATATTCTAAAGTCATTTAGAGTAATGTAATTTTTATGCTCTAAATCAATAGAATTAAAAAGTGCTTTTGGAATAAAATTTTGATTCTGACATAATTCATAACGAATTTCTTCAATTTGTGCATCAACTTCTTTAATTGTTGTAAAATAATTCACTAATGTAGATATCCAAATTCTATAAGACATTTATCAATAATAATTTTATTCTTATGAACCTTTACTAAATAATTCAATATAAAAAATTAAAATTAAGATTATTGAATTTCTTTATTTATAAATTTTATATTTATTTAAATGAAATTAATATTTATTAAGGAATAATGCAAACTTTATCAAATAATATAATAGTTAATGAATCAGGTTCAGCATCCCAAATAGAAAATTATAAAATTGTAATAATAGGTGATCAACATGTAGGAAAAACATCAATATTATCAAAATATAAATATGAAGCAGTAGAAGAAGATTATGCGCCAACAGTAGGAATTGATTTTTTAACAAAAAATGTTTTTTTAGAAGATAAAACAATAAGATTAATAATGTGGGACACTGCAGGACAAGAAAGATTTAAATCTTTAATTCCATCATATTTAAAAAATGCAAATTCAATAATATTAACTTTTGATATTACTTCAAAAAATTCTTTTAATTCATTGACAAAATGGCTTGAAGATATTAAAAATCATGTTCCAGAAGGAGTTTTTATTGTATTATGTGGAAATAAAATTGATTTAAATAATAATAGACAAGTTAACATAGAAGAAGCTGAAAAATTTGCAAAAGATCATGATTTAGTTTATGTTGAAACTAGTGCACTTAGTGGAGAAGGTATTAAAAGATTATTTGATGTTATTACAAGAAGTTTTTATGATGGTGGTATAAATATTGGAAATGATAGTCAAATTGGAGATAATCATATTGTCATTCAACCTAATAATAAACAACAAAATGAATTTAATAATAAAAAGAAAAATTGTTGTGGAGGAAAAAATAAAAATAAAAATTAAATCTATTTTTTATATTATTTTAAATTAATTATGATGTTTTATATTATTATTATGAAAATATATGAATTATTCATCACTTTTATTCTGAGATTTTTTAAATGATTTTTTATTATTCAACTTAATTTGAATGTAAAAAAATACTATAATCCCAAGAGAAATTAATTGTGATAAAAATATTAGGATAAAATATTTTTGACCTTGCTTATCCTTCTCTATAATATAATTATTTAATTCATCATAATCATTAATTATAATAATTGAATTTTTATATTTAGAATAATTCAAATAATGTGATTTCCCTCCTAAATATATTTTTTTATCTATATAATTAATATAAAAATAATCGTATTTTAAAAAAAATTCCATTCCCAAAATTATATTGAAATCATTACTTCTAGTAAAATCAATATTTAAATCATATTCTTTATTTTTTTCATTTTTAGAAACTTTAAATAATTCATTAACAGAAAAATAATATATTGAATTATTTATTTTTAATCCAATTCTATCTAAACTTGCTAAATAAGTTTCTTTTATGTGAAAAACATTTTTTTCACTATCGATTGAAAATGTCTTATTAATTAATTTAGTATACCATTCATAAAATTCATTAATAAAAAAAAATTTGTTTTTAGTAAGAGAAAAAGTAATATTTAGATGAATATTTAAAACAGAATAAGTATTAATAAAAAGTTGGATATTAGTTAAAGTATTATTTTCATTAAAATTAAAATTATCTATATCTTGCGGAGGATTAGTATCAAATGATAAACTATATATATCATTATTTATCTTGTTTAAAGAATAACTTTTATTATAAAATTCAGAACCCATTCCTAATCCAATTAAAAATTTTATAGAATCATTTTTATATTGTGAATAAGAAATTTTATAAATACCAATAGTTTCTGTAACATTAATTCCTAAATTAAAAAAATTTGTTTTTTTTCCTCCTTTAGAATCTATTGATATTACCATTTCTCCATCTAAGAAATTTTCTTCATTAGTAATATTCTCATCTTTTTTGAATTGGATATATGAAATATTTGAAGAAAAATCTATAATTCCAACATATGATGAATTAATTATTAAATGGAAATATTCTCCAACTTTTTGGACTTGAAGATTTTTTGTAAAAATTGTTGTCAAACATAAAATCACCAAATAAAAAGGAACAAAAAAATATTTCATTAAAAAAAATAAATTAATAATTAAACAAAAATTGAAAATTTTATTAAATAAAAAAAAATAAAACAAACACTTATAAAAAATTTAAAATTTCAATTTAAAAACTATAATATATTATTAAAGTAATAATTGGTAAAATTGAATAAAAAAATATAATAATAAAATAATAAAAAGAATATTCTATTTCAATTATATAAAAGTTCTTTTTTAACATCAATAATTAATATATAAAAAATGAATGGAATGCCAGGAATGGGAGCAGGTTTTGATCCATCAAAAATGGATCCAGCTCAATTAAAAATGATGTTAAATATGTTTAGTGGAATGTCAGATGATCAAATAAAAAATTCAATGAAAGCTTTTGGAATTGATTTAGATCCTTCTGTTATAAGAGGATTTGTAGATAAAATGAAAAACGCAAGTGATGATGAATTAAATAAATTAAAAGAACAATTTACTTCTGGAAATGTAAAAATGAATTCTTTTAATGTTTCACCTTTTTCAAAATATGACAATGATTTAAAAGAAGCTAAAAAATTAATGGATGAAAATAAATTTATTGAATCAATTGATAAATGTAATGAAGCTTTAGAAAAAATTAAAAATGAAACTATAGAAGAAAAAGATAAAGAAGAACAAAAAAAAACTAAAGGAAAATTTTATGAACAATTAACTTTATCTAGATATACTAGTCAAGATATTGATGATTGTATTACTGATTGTCAAAAAGCAATTGAAGATGTTCCTTCCTTTTCAATTTATAATAGAATGGGAATTTGCTATTTTAAAAAAGGAAGACATGTTAAAGCAAGAGATGCTTTTTTAAAGGCTAAAGAACTATTTCCTAACGAAACTGATAATATTGCTGAAAAATATTTAAAAATGGCTTTAGAAGAAATTGAAAATTATTAAAAAAAGAATATTGCTTTTTTAATATATCAAAAATTAAAATAATGCGTTTTAATTATTTATCATTATATTTTCAAAAAATTTATTTTAAGAAATATCTATACACCAATTAAATATTTTTCTATTTCTTTCATAAATCTAGTTCGATATGCTTCAGGATTTATTATTGTAGGCTTTACACTTATTCCATTCATTAAAATTTTTCCAAAACTTTCAAGTTGTTTATCCCAAGTATATTTTCTAGTATAATCTATTATTCCTAATTTAATTAAGCTTAAGCCATTATTATCTTTTTCTGTCTCATCTAAAATTAATAATAAAGAATAATCAATAACATTCATTTTAGTTAATACTAAACTATCATTATGAATAGCAGATCTAAAAACTTTATAAACATTCATATCTACTGCAATTGGTTCTCCATTATAATCTTCTAAATAATTTGTATCTAATAAAACTTTTCCTTGAATTTGTTCAATTTTTGGAATGTATCTGTTTAATTTAGATCCTTTTAAATCATATATTTTTATTTTTCTTTTATTTGTTGATATTGTATCATTTTTATATGTTTTCATACCATAATATAAATTTTCCATAAGTAAAATATAATATTTATCAATTTTTGATTCTTTTGCTTTTTTAAATTTAATTTTATAAGCTCCTAGAATTTTAGCAAGAGCACTTGGCATTTTATGAAATAAATATTTAGCATTATGATGAAAATATTGATTGCAATTATCAATAAACATCTTAAATTCAGATTTAGAAACATATTTTAAAATATATTTTTGATCAATAGACTTAGAAAAAGTAGCTTTTGATTTTCCACCAGAAACATTTTGCCATTCATAAGATTTAGACATAGATATAATAAATTCATTAAAAGTTGCACAATAAGCAATTCTTAAAGCTTCAAATTGTCTTGGAAAATAAGCAACTAATTCATATTCTGCAGAATCACTTCCAATTTCCATTGTATTTTCTATATATTCTTTTCTATTTAAATTACATATTTTATCAAAATCTGGTATTAGTTTTTGAGATTCTTTATTTTTTTCATTTTCTAGTTTTAATATATTTATATAATGATTTTTTACATTATTAAATTCTAAAATTGCCTTTTCTATTTTTTCATTTATTTTCTTTAATTCTATTGAAAATTCTTCAAACACCAAAAAATTATTATTGTTTTGAAATTTTATTGATTTTGTTTCATCCATTGATTTTGCTTTTTTTTTAATTTTCTTTTGAAAACTTATTCTATGATTTTTAATATTAGGAATTGTTTTTTTTTGAATTTCATCAGGGAAAAAATAAGTATCTAATTGATTTTTTACAAAAAAATGAAATTTTTCTCTGTTATCATTTAATAATTCGGTTTCTAATTGTTGTAAAATTTTAGTATTTGTACTATTTGGATTTTCCATTTCAATAAAATTTTGCTTTGATTGATCAAATAATAGAAGAGTATCAAAAATTACTTCTTCTTCTGAAACTTTATCAACATTTACATTTGCTTTTTTGTCTGTTTTTCCTTTCCGGAATTTTGATAATAAATTTGAAATATTTATTTGTTTTGATATTCTCCTTTGTGCTATATTTTTATATATTATATCTTTAATTAATTCTCTTGAATTTCTTTCACATTTTAATTCATTTAATTGAAGTTTTCCATTTTTTAAAAAAGTATAATAATCATCTGAAGTTAAAGCATAAGCAATTAAACTTGATAAATCCATATCATTCACTTCGCAAGAATATAAATTATGTTTATTATCATAAAAATTTAACCATTTTAAAACCTCTTTATATAAGTTATTTGAATTTAAATTTTCATTTGAAATTCTATTGTTATCAATGTTAGATGATTCTTGTGAATTCTTTCTTTTTCTTTTTATACTATTTTCATCAAATTGGGAAGGAATTTCTCCAATTAAAATTTTATACACAATACCTAAATCATCTATTAAAGATTCAAATTTATTACAAATCACTTTCATTTGAATTATATTTAAATATATTCTTTTAATATAAATTATTGCTTTTACATAGCTGTCATATTTAAATTGTCCTTTTACTAAATATTTATTTATCATATTATTACTAAAAGAAACAAGTTTTTTAGAAATCGAATGTATAACATCAATTAAATATTCACAAACATTTGAAAAAATATTCATTTCTTTCAAATCTTTAATTCTTATAATTTCATTCAATTCATCATTTAAATAATTTTTAAATATAGAAATAATTCCAGTACTTTTATCAAAGGCTTGTGTTATATATTTATCAAGTAAATTTTCTTCTGAAAAACTATTGTTAACCAAAGAATTTAAATTCATAGGAATAATAAAATATTTGGGAATAGTTTCATATTCAAATTGCCAAGAACCAAATTTAGTGACAAAAACTCTTTTAATATCAGTATATATTAAATGTCTGCAATCACCAATTTGAAAAGCTTCTTTTATATTAAATTTTTCTCTCTCACAAAAATTAATAGTTATATGATTTTTTAATATATCTTTAAAGAATTTAGTAGAAGAATAATTAAAAATTTCATTAGGTAATCTATTTAAAGGAGTCACAATGTTGTTACATATTTTACAAAAGCCATAAGTATAAATTTCCGAATTAATTAAATTATAAATATCTTCTTCGCTGTCAAATTTTTGAACAGAAAATTTTCCACCACTAAAATCATTAATATATTTGAAAACTTTATCAATCTCACATTCTTTTTCTTCTAAAATCATAGAAATTTTAATTCTTCTTTTATTCCTATATAAATAATTAACATGTTGAGCATAAGTTTTATGACAATTATCACATTGTTTAGTAGATTGTTGACATAAATCTAAAATAAATTGTCCTAAAGGTTTATCATATAATTTATCTTTGCTATAATATTGTAAAACAATAGATTTAGATCTTTCACATATAGTAGCAACATTCTTTTGAATATCACTTTCTCTTCCAAATTTATTTTCCAATTTGATAATTCCTTCATCTGCTAATTTAATTATTTCATTATTATTATTTTGAATTTGTTCATGTGTTTTAATAAAAGAATCTCTACTCATTGTTAATTTAACTATTTCTAAATTGTTTGTAAAACTATCCTTATCAATTAATGCTACATCAAATCCTTGAATATATATTGCATTTGATTCTTTCTTTTTAAGTGAATGACTATTATTTGTTGAAATTTCATTATTCATATTTCCAACTTCTTCTTTTAAATTAAACATTTTATCTAAGAATAATAACCCAGTTGATTTATTTGGTTCTAATAAATTTAAATTTGGAAGTAAATTTGGTTCTGGTGCTTGATGATTAAAAAAGTATATTAAAAATTTTTGTAAATAAAGATCTCTTGCTGTAGGTAATATTGTTTTTTTTAATAAATTTTTTAAAATTTTTAAATCCTCTAATTTTTCACCACATAATAAAATAGAAGAATAAAGTCTTCTATCACATCCATCAAAAATCATTAAATTATAATCATTACTTTGTAAATTTGTATTTTCGCTATTTTGATTTGTTATTTTTTTAAATTTTAAAACTTTAAACTTTTTACATTTTCCTAAAAGGATTTTTTTACCAATTAAATTTAAAGAAGGTAAAAGAATAGTTTGAGTACATCTTGCTAAATTATTTAAAGCTTTTTTCTTAACATTAAATACTATACTAATATTATTATCACTTAAAAAATTATCAATTTCTGATTGAGGAAAATTTTCACTAAATAATATAACATTAGGATTTAAATTTTGAATTCTATTTTTTATTATTTTTAAATAGGCTTTTTGAACATTTAGAGTTTTTTCATTTAAATTTTCATTTTTTTTAAAATCAGTAGGGTCTAATAACAAAATAGTAGGATTATCAATGTCGATTTTCATTTTTTTGTTTGCTATATTTTTTTGAAAAGCATAACCTTGAATAACTTGGCTTTTCTTTTTATTATCAGCTTCAATTATTTTAATTTTAATATAATCATTTATTTCAAGAGAATCATTTAAATATCTTGATGATGGTCTTAAATAAATTATAGATTCTTTTACTAATAAATATATTATACTAGTCCATTCTTTTGATTTTTCAAAACCTAAATTTTCATTTAATACATTAAATACTAAAATTTTAAGTAATATATCAAATGATTCATTAATTTTTATTTTTAATTTTTTTTCTTCTTCTAAATCCATTCCTGAAAATCTTTTAACTTCATCTTGATAAAAATCAAAAGTTTTACAAAATAAACTTAGTTTCATTTCAATATTATTTTTTGAATCTTTATGAGGAGTTAAATTATCTTCCATTAATGAAGTAAATTTATTATAAGTCTCAAAGCAATTATCACAGACTTTAATACAAATATTATTTTGTTTTAATTTAAGATTAATATTTTGATTAGCACAATCTTTACAAAATATATTACCACAAATTCTACAATGATGTTTTCTTTGAAATAAAGCTGAGAATTCTTTATTACAATTAAAACAATAATTTGCTTTTTCATCAGGAACCCATTTCTCTTTTTTTTCTTGTTCACTTATTGGATTTTTAATATTTTGTTCATCAAAATGTATGATATCAAATATTGATAGCCAATTATTATTTGAAACCTCTGAAATTTCCATGGTAAATATAATTCAAATTTATCAAACATATAAAACAATAATAATAAATAATAAATTAATATTAAAAATTCTTTTGAAAAATTATTATATATTTTTATATAATTATAAATAGTATATTAAATTTATTGTTTTAATTTTTATTGCAACATTTCTTTTTCTTTTTCATTTCTTCATAATCAGCACTTAAATCAATATTATCACTAATTTTTTCTCCTTCTTTAATTCCACAAGCTTCATCACTTAAGTCATAATAATTTTTTTGAATATTTTGATAAATATCCTGACAACTTTTATTAAAAACATCATCAACACCTTCTCCAGTTAAAGCTGAAGTTTCTATAAAAAGCATATCATTTTCTTGAGCTAATTTTTTTCCTTCTTCAAAAGTGACAACTCTTTCTTTATCTAAATCAATTTTATTTCCAACCAAAACTAATAAAATTTGTTTAGGTGATTGACTTCTAACTTCGTCTATCCATTCTTGAACATTTTCAAAAGATGTTCTTTTAGTAACATCATAAGCAACAATAGCACAAACTGAATTTTTATAATAAGCTCTTGTTATACTTTTAAAATTTTCTTGTCCAGCTGTATCCCATATTTGAATTCTAAATATTTTTCCGTTTATTGTTATATTTTTTGCTCCAAATTCTACTCCAATTGTTGCTTGGTATTCATTTGTAAATTTATTATGAGCATATTTTAATAAAAGATTACTTTTACCTACTGAAGGATCCCCTATTATTATATATTTTAATAAATAATGATATGATACTCCTGACATTTTTTAAATGTTTTTTTTACTTTTATGATTTAATTATATTTTTTAAATTATATTAAATTATTGGAATGATGGAAATTCTTCTATAAAAAATAAAAAAGTAATTTGTATAATTGGGAAACAAGGAAGTCTTATAAAATCCCAATCAATTAATTAAAGAAATAAAATTCATAATTGGGATATTGTTCTTATAGTATTAAAGATAAAATACAATATCTTCCTTCGGAATAACTTATTATTGAAGCTTTTCCAAAAATAAAAAAAAATCAATGAAAGGATCGATATTATAGGAAGTAATTTATCAATTTATTCATTATTTTATCTTAAAGTTGATGATAACCATAAATTATTTAAAGAGGATATTGCAATGGGAAATAATTATGTTCATAAAAGATTAGAAGGTTTTAAAAATCATACCTACGATTGAATCTTTAAGAAATAAAATTAATATTATTGATATTGATGGTTGTAAAAATAAAGAAGAAGTAATGATGAAAGTAGAAAACATTTCAAGTAATTTCCAAAATTAATTTAAAAATTTTAGTGTAAATATATTTTAGAGTCTATTTTATTTAATTTATTTTGATTATTTTTAACTTTTTTATTTCAAAACTTTAGGTTTTAATATTTTTCAAATCTTATTATATTTTTTAAATATAATATAATAACCATTTATTCACATTATATCTTTTAATATATTTCTGTTCTTTCCGAATTCAAAAAAAATAATTTTTTAATCAAATTTCCTTTTGATTAATTTAAAAATATTTGAAAATTCTTTTAAATTCTATTCAATTCTTCTACTATATTTTTTTTTGGAACATGATTATTTACTTTCATTAGAGTCTTGCTTTTACTTTATTTAATATTTACTCTATTTTCCTTTGATAATTATCTATAATTTCCTCTTTTTAACATGATATTATATATAATTTATCTTTTTTTACCATTCATAATAAAATAATATAAGAAATATATATCAAAAAATCCTTTAAAAAAAATTCGAAAAATAAAACTCAATTCTTATATATATATAATTTAATAAAAAAAATACTAAAATCTTAAAAAAAAAAATTAAAAATTAAACTTATTATCAAATTTATTTCTATATTCCCAAACTTTTGAAGTAGTTCCGATATTCCAAAAACCTTTATTAGGAGTTAAATCCATAGAATAAAAATTTCTAGCTTTATTATTATATTGAGTGGTATCTTTAAATTTAGGTAAAGTACTTAAAAAATGAAAATTAGTATTAGTGTCTTGATACCTTATATTTAAAACATCCACATTTTTCATTCTATTTAAATTATATTTATTAAGTCTTCTATCTTTATCATTTTGTATATCTTCTATAAAATTTTTATATTTTGTTGTTATATCGGTTTTTGTATCTCTTAAAAATTTAGGTTTTAAAGAAAAAGAATCCATTAAAGTTGATTCGTTAGTTAATAAAGAATTATAACAGTCATTTAAACTAGATCCTTTTTTTAAATATGGATTATCTTTATTTTTCCTATATTCAAGGTAATTATCAATAATTTCAGGAGCTGATAATTTCTTTAAATTACAAGGAGAAAATTGAGAAAAATCATTTGCAGAATAAGCACACATTTAATATAAAAAGAAAAAAAATATTTTTTTAATTAAAATATTAATATTATATATAATATAATATTTCACCAAATAAGATAATTTTCTTCTTTTATTGCAATATTACAATTTAATACATATAACACATAGAATAATACAAAAAATTAAAATAATCTTAATTTTCTTTTTTATCATTATCTAGATTATCTTTCCCAGTAATTAATCCTTGATTTAATTTCATCATAGCTTTAAATTCATCATAACTTATTTGTCCATCTCCATTAGTATCTACTTCCTTAATGATTTCATTTACTAATTTTGAAGTTTCTTCAGTTTGTTCTGTCAAACCTAAAACATCTCTAATTTCATCAGGTGACAAAAAACCAGAATGATCTTTATCAAAATATTCAAAAGCATATTTCAAATTTTTTTCACTAACTAAATTTTCATAATCTACTGTAGCTCTTAAAAATTCTTCAATAGAAATTTGACCTGATTTATCTTGATCAATAGTTTTCATAATTTCATCAAATTCACTATCAGTTAAATTATCTGAAAAAAATTTTTTATAACCTTTCTTTAATTCTTCTTTAGATAATAAACCTTCACCACTTTCATCTAATTCTTTAAATATTTCTGTTAATTTTTGTACCATTTTAGTATTTGACATTTGATGAACTATAAAAGCAACTGAAGCTTGATGTAATTTTTGCTTTGATGAAAAAGTTTGTAAACAATTTTTAAGAGAAATTTTATTAAAATTCTCATCTTCATTAATATTAATATTCTTATTTGAATATTTTACTATCCAAGGATGTTTCATTGCATCAAAGGGAGAAATACGGTTTTTAGGATTTTTTTCTAATAATTTTCTAATTAAGTCTTTTGCTTCATTTGATATTTTTAACCAATCTTTTGATTCTAAATCTAATTCTCCACCTTGAATATTATCAAATATTTCATTGGTATTTTTGCCATCAAAAGGAGGGTAACCAACTAATAATATATATAATATAATACCACAAGACCATATATCACATTCTATACCATAACTTCCTTTTAATACTTCTGGAGCAATATAATATGGACTTCCTATTTTAGCTTTTAATTTCTTACCTTTTTTAATTGCTGTTGCAGTACCAAAGTCTATTAATTTTATGTCTAAATCATTCTTTTTATTATTTAACATCATCATATTTTCTGGCTTTAAATCTCTATGAACAATTCCCATTTTATTTAAATAAGAAACACAACTTAATATTTGCTTCATTATGATTGCTGCTTTATATTCATCATAATAATTCATTTCACATATTTTATCATATAATTCACCTCCTGAAACATATTCCATAACAAAATACCAATATTTATCATTTGAAAAATATTCATATATTTTTAAAATATTTGGATGTGATAATTTCCTTAATATATATATTTCATTTAAAAAATTTTTATTCCCTTCATTTTGCATTTCTTGGTCTTTACTTACTAATTTCATAGCATAAATATTTCCTGTTAATTTTTGTCTTACTTTAAATACTTTTCCAAAAGATCCTTGTCCTATTGTTTCTAAAGGAGAATAATATTTTAATACATCTCCTTTATTTTCGTTAACTAACATTTCAGATAATATTAAAATGTCTTCTTCATCATTTCTATGGTATTTCGATAGTGTACTTGATGGAGAAAATCCATTTTCTTTTTCTTTTAAAAATATACTTCCTTTATCACAGGAACAACCCATTTTATTTGATTTATAAGGACATTAAGATTTTATATTTTGGAATATAATTTTTTTTAATTCATTTATTTTTTTTTTAAATAAATTTTTTTTAATGAATTTTGAGTTGTTCGTTACTATTTTACTTATTATTTTTATTGGGTTCTTTGTTTTTAAAAATAAGATCAATGAAAGTAAGCAAAAAGGAAAAAGCCAAAATAATAATTTAAAAAATACAGAATTAAAAAAAGAAGAAAAGAAAGAAATAATAAAAGAGGAAATCAAAGAAAAATTAAAAGAAGAAGAAAAAAAAGAAATTCAAAAAGAATTAAAAGAAGAAGAAAAAAAAGAAATAAAAAAAGAATTAAAAGAAGAAGAAAAAAAAGAAATAAAAGAAGAAAAAAAAGAAGAAAAAAAAGAAGAAAAAAAAGAAGAAATAAAAGAAGAAAAAAAAGAAGAAATAAAGAAAGAAACAAAAGA
>JAEEGK010007000.1_pt1 | contig 26988 bp, 18 predicted proteins | sample 8958771 | NCBI WGS metagenome assembly JAEEGK01 (sample SAMN16246547, study PRJNA631951) | gut metagenome | biome: gut microbiome; feature: rumen; material: SC-attached | host: Bos | place: Iran: Karaj | collected 2018-10 | reverse complement strand
GTGAATATAAAATGGCAGTAAAGATCAGATTAAGAAGAATGGGTGCTAAGAAGACACCTTTTTACCGTGTTATCGTAGCAGATGAGAGATCACCCAGAGATGGTAAGTTCATAGCTGAGCTCGGAACCTACGATCCTAACCAGGAGCCTGCAGCCATCAAGATTGATGAGGAAGCAGCTAAGCAGTGGTTAAGCAATGGCGCACAGCCGACCGATATCGTTGGTAAGCTTTTCAAAAAAGCCGGCATCGTAAAATAAAAGTCGAGGTGATTGAGAGTGAAGGAATTAGTTCGAATCATAGCTACATCACTTGTTGATCATCCTGACCAGGTGGAAGTAACCGAGACAGAGACAGATGAGCAGATCACTGTCGAGCTTAAGGTTGCACCTGAAGATATGGGTAAGGTCATTGGAAAGCAGGGACGTATCGCGAAATCCATTCGTACAGTGGTACGTGCTGCCGCTGCCGCAAAGGATGACCGAAAAGTTGTAGTAGATATTGTTTAATCCCGATCCCCCCTGCACGCAGGGGGGATTTTTGTTAGTGAGAGGATAGTATATGGCAGACGATATGCTGAGAGTGGGAGTCATCACTTCTCCCCACGGAGTACACGGTGAGGTAAACGTATTCCCCACCACTGATGATGCAAAAAGGTTTTTGGACTTAAAAACCGTATATATAGATACTAAAAAAGAACTTCTCGAGCGTGAGATCGCAGGAGTAAAGTTCTTTAAAAACATGGTCATCCTGAAATTTAAAGACATGGATGACAGAAATGAGATGGAAAAATTAAGGAATTGTGATATCCTTATAGATAGAAAAGATGCAGTGCCGTTAGGAGAGGATGAGTATTTTATCTGCGATCTGATCGGCCTTGACATAATAGATGAGGACGGAAACAAGATAGGTGTATTAAGGGACGTGCTCACCACAGCGGCGAATGACGTGTATTCGGTTGAGAAAACGGACGGTAAGGAGCTGCTGATACCGGTCATAAAAGACTGCGTATTGAATACCAATCTTGAAAACAAGACCATAACGGTGCATCTCCTGCCCGGACTGTAATAGTGTCATTAAGAAAGTAACAGTCTGAAAGAATCAGAGTCATTCTGAGCGAAGCGAAGAATCTTTGAGTGTTAGGATCCTTCGCTAACGCTCAGGATGACAAAAATTTGACAGTATAAAAGGAGGAGCCGGAACTGATATGAAGAAAAGGATCTTATTATTATCAGTGCTTGTTATCATTATCGGAACATTTTTGGGAGGATGTGCGGTTATGCAGGATCTGGTCAGAGGAAAATGGTGTGATGTCTACGGAAATACCGTACTGGAATTTGACGACGATAAGCTGAAGGTGACTTTCGGGCAGTACACGGAGGAATATACCGTAAAGGCAAAAGCCGAATATGAAACAACTTATATCGTAAATGCTGACGATTCGGGCAGCTTCGGTATCATGTCTTATCTTCAGGTAACTGATGACGGAACGCTGCTCGCATATGAGCAAATACTGGATGCGGAAGGACACCGCTATGTCTTTGTACGTGAAAGTGAAATAGAAGAATACAGGGCAGTCAAAGATTTCTCAAAGGATATGCCCAAAGAGATAGAGTCGGATGAGATAGTATCTTTCTCGTTAAACCTTTCTTACTATAAGCCTGAAAAATTTGACGGTGGTCACTACAGCTTTGAAGTACATGAGGAGGACGGAAAATACTACAGCGAGTTTGAAGGAATGGGAGACTCCTATATCATCATAAGGGATAAACAGAAGGTAAGGAAGTCTTTCTTAAAGAAGCTTGCAAAGCTCATCAAAGAAGAAAAACTAAACGAACACAACGGAGAGTTTTTCTCGCAGATGAAGAATGACGTAAAAAACACACTTTATGTAACGTATAAATCCGGTGAAAAAATAATGATCAAAGGCGGATCCGGTGCGCTTGACAAATGGTGTGTAGACAATGACAAGTTCATGGAGCTTGCTATGAGCGTTATACCTAAGAGTAAACTTAAATGATAACTAAATGCCATCGAATAAATTAATTGTCATCCTGAGCGTCAGCGAAGGATCTATAAAGTGTCATCCTGAGCGTCAGCGAAGGATCTTAAACCAGAGGTAGTAAAATGAATTTCGTATGTCTGACTCTATTTAAAGACATGGTTGAAAACTGCATGAACACAAGCATAATGGGACGTGCTATCGACAAAGGGCTGATAAGCCTTGACGTCATAGACATCCGTGATTTTGCATGTAATAAGCATAACCGTGTGGATGATTATCCTTACGGCGGCGGCGCAGGTATGGTTATGCAGGCAGAACCTGTTTATAAGGCATGCGAATATGCAAGAGAGATTATAAGGAAAAAACATGCCGACGAAGAAAACTGTAAAGCGCAGGAGAAAAAAGCAAGACTCATATATCTTTCACCCATAGGAAGGACATTTACTCAGGATGTTGCAAAGGAGCTTGCTGCGGAAGAAGATCTGATCTTTCTCTGTGGTCACTATGAAGGAATAGATGAGAGGGCATTAGAGCTGGAAGCTGACGACTACATATCCCTCGGTGATTTTGTGCTGACGGGCGGCGAGCTGCCCGCCATATGCATAATGGACGCTGTATCACGTCTTATACCCGGAGTACTGAATAACGATGAGTCGGCGGGCGATGAAAGTTTTGAGGGGAACACACTTGAATATCCCCAGTATACGAGACCGGAGGTCTTCATGGATAAAGCGGTACCGGAAGTGCTCTTATCCGGTCACCATGCCAATATCGCAGATTGGAGACGTGGGCAGTCGCTAATGAGGACCGCAAAGTACCGCCCGGATCTATTAGAGAAAGTCGAGTTAAGTAAAAAAGACATGAAGTGGCTTGAGCAAACGATACAGTAATAGATTGGAGAAATTATGCCTTCATGGAATTCGAGGGGGCTGAGAGGCTCCGCACTGGAAGAAACGATAAATATAACAATAGAAAAATACAGGGAACAAAAGCTTGCACTTATACAGAAGATTCCGACTCCCATAACTCCCGTGGAGATGGATAAGGAGCACGGACACATAACGCTTGCATATTTCGACAAAAAAAGTACCGTTGACTATATAGGAGTTGTCCAGGGGATACCGGTATGCTTTGACGCAAAGGAGTGCGCCGCAGATACATTTGCCTTGCAGAATATCCATGAGCATCAGGTACTGTTCATGCGTGATTTCGAAGCTCAGGAAGGCATCGCCTTCATCCTCATATATTTTTCAAAGAGGGACATATATTATTATCTGAGAGACTGCGAGCTTGAAAAATACTGGAAAAGAGCCGAAGAAGGCGGAAGAAAGAGCTTTAGGATCGACGAACTGGACGAGGAGTATTTCTTTAAATCAATAAACAACTACTACATCCCATTTCTCGATATGATGAACAAGGATCTGGGGAGCAGGGAATGATATTTGCACGTGAAAACAGATAAAACTTTGAAAGGAAGAGAGAAATGGAAAGCGACTATGAGCTTTACCGCCGGTTTCTGGACGGTGACACAACTTCATATGACAAGCTCATGCTTCGTTACGGGGATAACTTGACCTGTTATCTGAAAGGCTTTTTAAAAAACATGGAAGACGCTGAGGATCTTATGATCGAGGCTTTCGCAGTTATAATGGCTAAAAAGCCGCGTATAAAAGATGGGAATTTCAAAGCATATCTATTTAAGGTAGGGCACAATTTGGTTTCCCGTCATTATAAAAAGTCAAAAAGGCTTGAGGTATTCAGTCTCTCAGATATAGATGAAGAGATGCCGGATGGGGAGAGTTTCGAATCGAAGATACTCGATGATGAAAAGAAAAAGGCATTGCACAGATGTATCGAACGTCTTGAACCTGAGCTTCGCGAGGCAATATGGCTGACATATTTTGAAAAAATGACATACGAGAGTGCGGCTGAAATTATCGGAACAAGTAAGATCAAACTGAACTATATTCTGGAAAAGGCCAGGAAGTTTTTAAAACAGGAACTTGAAAAGGAGGGCATAGAAGATGCGTACTGATGTGGAAAGATTGGAAGCCATGCATAAAAGGGCAGAAGAAATAAGTGCCGAAAACTTTAATAAAAAGAAAAAGATATACTATATTGCAGCATCCCTTGCCGTAATGGCAGCGATCATAGCACTTGCATTTTATATGCCGACTCTAAATGCGGATATTACGGAAGCATCTTCCGGTTCGGAGATGAGTGCCAGTATGTTTAACGACAGCAGCTCGTTGAGCTATATAGTGATAGGGATAGCGGCATTCCTTCTGGGCATGGCATTCACCATATTCTGTTACAGGATTGGGAAAATACATAAAGAAACCGATAAAGAATCAAAGGACTGAACAATGACTGATCTGTTGACTACTTTATATCAGATAACAGTGCTTTCCGTACTGTTAAGTATCGGGGTTATGAGAACAATTACCTTAAAGCAGAGGGAATGGCTTCTTATAACGATATATTATTTCTCATATTTTATGGGAGATCTGTACTATCTGCTGATGGTATTTTTCTATGAAGACATACCGCAATTCGGGCATATATCGGAGTTTTCATGGCTTTCTTCGTATCTTGCACTAGTGCTTCTTATGAACAGTGTCGGAGGAGAAGGCAGGTATTATAAGAGCAGGCTGTTGTGGCTGGTACCTTTGTTTACAGGGGCTTCATACATATATTTCATTCAGTTCGGAGATTATGTTTATGAATTCATGTGTGACTCAACCATGACCATAGTCATGATATTTGCAATAAGGAATCTGTTATATCTTAGGCATAACGGGATAAAATCGCAATCGAAATTGGTTTTCAGGCTGTCCATGTGTATGGTAACCCTGGAATACTGCGAGTGGTACAGCTCAGGCATATGGTACCAGGATGATTCTTTTTCAAATCCTTATTATATATTTGAGTTAATAATCCCGATATTCATGGCACTTTTCATTCCGGTGATAAGCATAGTACTGAACGAGAAAAAATCTACGGGGGAAAGGGGTACAGCATGAATTATGTAGAAAACATATACATATGTCTGGCAGCCCCGATGATAGTCGCGGCTATACTTTTAAATTCAGAAAAAAGGAAGCTTTTATTGTTCTTCATTGCTGGTATGACAACATGTCTGCTTTCTTCATATGTCAGTACGTTTCTGGCATTATGCTATGGTGCTGACAGGCTGAACGCATCATTGGAACTGGCACCGACAGTAGAAGAGGTCATGAAGCTTTTTCCCATTCTTTTTTATCTTCTTGTTTTTAATGCAAAAAAAGAAGAAGCTGTTGAGAGTGCCCTTATCATAGGTATAGGATTTGCAACATTCGAAAATGTGAACTATCTTATGATGAATGATGCTTCAAATGTTCTGCATCTCATTATCAGAGGATTCGGAACCGGTACAATGCACGTTGTAACAGGTGTTGTTATAGCTATCGGCCTTAATTTCCTGTGGGACAGGCCATTTATAAAGGTTGTCGGTACTCTTGTGCTTCTTTGCACCGCCTCAATCTATCATGCTACTTTCAATATTCTTGTATCCCAGACCGGTGGAGTAGCTGTAATCGGATATTGTATACCGGTGGTAACCGCAATCTTGGCGGTGATCTTGAAAAAGAAACTGAAAAGCCTCTTGTAGATAGACAATGAACCGGAAAACGTACTCACTATCATGAAAAAAGCAGTTGTAAAGGACTGCTTTTTTGTTTTAGGTCAGTTTTTTGACTTTTGAACCAGTATATATGTAATCCTGAGCGTCAGCGAAGGATCTTTAATTGAAAAAACTCTTGATTTTATTTATGCTTCGTGTTATCTTAAAATCAGAGCAAGTGATTAATTTATTGTTTTTTGCGATAGTGTCCGTAAGATGACCTACTTCTGAAGATTATGTGGGATTTTTTGTGTGTACGGTAGATTATTAGATATATTATTTTGTTGAGAGTGTTCCCCGCAGACCTTCAGATCGGTTAATCTGTCCCCATTCGGATAACAGATATTATTCCCTGCTTAAAACTAAATAACGGCAGGGATGAAGAGTACGGATATTTGGGTTCGTAGTGTTCTTTTCTTATATTCCTGCCAAAGAAACGGAGGTATAATGATAGAACCTAACGAACTGGCTAAAAGTATAGCCGCAACAGACCCAATCGGCATAAAGCTCGATAATGCCGTAAAGACTCTCTTTGCATACAAGCCGCTTCTTGCACGTGTCATAAAAGAAACTGTGTCAGAATGCAAGGACATGACTTATGAAGAAATAGAAGCATGCATAGAGGGTGAAGTACAAAAGGACAAGGTAATAGTGGATTCGGGACTAAAGAATTCAGCTGAAAGGATTCAGGGACTGGATAAAGAGCTGTATCTGAACGAAGAAGGGGTTGTAACATTTGATCTGTTCACTTACCTTCGCATACCCGGAAAAAATCAGGATGATATCATAAAGATATACCTGAACATAGAGTTCATGAATGAGGATAAGCCCGGGTATGATGTCGACCTGCGGGGACTTTTCTACTGCTGCAGGATGATATCCATGCAGGAAGGTGTGGAATTTACCTTGCATAAGGATGATCCGGACAAGTATGCGAACATCAAGAAAGTGTATTCCATATGGATATGCACCGAATCAGCACAGAAGAGAGCAAATACGATAGTGAAATACGAAATAAACAGGGCGTTTCTTCTGGGCAGTAATGATGATAACCCTAGATATGATATCTTAAACACGGTGATCGTATATATCAGTGAAAAACACGATACCGGAGATACCGATAACAGTTTGATAAAAATGCTGACAGATTTCTTTGACGAAAGGCTGTCAGGAAAAGAGAAAGTAAAGAAACTTAAGGAAGATCATGGTATACCCATGACGAGGGAGATAGGGAAGGAGGTGCCGGAAGTGTGCACGTACGCAGAAGCAATGGTATTAAAAGGAATAAAACAGGAAAGAGATAATACGAAAAGAGAGAAGCAGAGAGCCGATGCTGCAGAAGCTAGGATAAGGGAGCTTGAGGCTCAGTTGGCTGCGTCAGGAAAGAAAAACAAAAAATGATCTTTTTATCCGCCCCGAGAAATCGGGGCATTTTTATATATATCAACCAATATAGAAATTATTATTTTATTGTTATTACGAAAACAAGTATATAGTGTCATCATGAGCGTCAGCGAAGGATCTTTTAACATAACGTTATATATCATTATACAAAAGTCCATAAAAACAACCCTTTTTAGCATATAAATAGTATGAAATATTACTCAAAATCTACTTTTTTAACTTTTTTTGTTGGATTTTTGGAATTTTTCCCAAAAACGGACTCTTTATATATGAAAGACCCATGAAGGGAGGGAAAACTCATGATGCAAAATGAAGAACGGATAAAAGAGATGCATCTGCGAGCCCGGCAGATAAAAAGAAAAAATGACATGATCCGTACGGCTGTATACGGAGTAACATCACTTATGCTGATGGTAACTCTTATTGCATTAACGATTACGCAGGGCAGTTCACTAAACAGCATGGACACAGGACAGTTCACCGGAACCTCGATGCTTGATGCAAGTGTCGGCGGATATGTGCTGGTAGCACTGATATCGTTTGCAGTCGCCGTAGCAGTAACACTGCTATGCATAAGATGGAAGCAGAATGTCAATCAGAGGGACGGTTCTGTGATTGAAAATGAAAACAAATAATAGGCAAAAGGAGAAAGAAGATGAAAATGAGCAACAAAAAATCCCTTGAAAACAAATGCCTTAGAGCAAATCGCAGGGGGTATAGGAAAAGAGTATTAGCTTTAATTCTGAGTGTGATCATGACTATTTGTCTGGTTCCTGTTATGGGAAAGACAACAGAGGTTCAGGCTTCTGATACTATAACCGGAAGCGGCACACAAGATGATCCGTATGTGCTCTATAAAGCGGAGCACTTGAAATGGTTAAGCGACAGGGTGCATTACAATTATACTGAAGAAAACAATGGTTTTGAAGGAAAATACATACGTCTTGGAAGTGATATCGATATTTCAGGTTACAGTAACTGGACACCTATAGGTTTTCCTTTGGAAGAATCTGCAAATGTTGTAGATACACATAGTGAATTCCGTGGGAATTTTGATGGATATGGTTATAAGATTACAGGCTTAACGGTGAACAATCCCACTAAAAATGAACTGGGCCTTTTTGGTATAATTGGAAATACCGGATCTGTAAGAAATCTTACTGTTGAGAATGCAACAATCAATGGAAATGAGAAAGTCGGCATTGTTGCCGGAAATTGTTATGGTATAATAGAAAACTGTACAGTTTCCGGAACCGTAACCGGAAAAAAGTATACCGGAGGTATAGTTGGATATCTGCCGTTTACTTCAATGTCACAATACTATATGGTTGCAGGGTATTCAAAAGTCAATGAGTTGTCAAACTGCCTGAGTAAAGCTGTTATAAACGGTGGAGAGCAGACAGGAGGTATCGCAGGATACAGCAGAAGGATAATCCAAAGCTGTACGAATGATGGAAGCGTTACCGGAACAGGTATATATACCGGGGGTATAGTAGGTTATAATGAAGGTGTAGTAAATAATTGCGTTAATTCGGAAAACGGAAGCTTAAGCGGTATAGAATACATAGGTGGAATAACCGGTTCTAACCAATTCGAGATAACTGATTGTACAAACAGTGCCGAAGTAAGTAGTAATAAATCATTAAAAGGCGGTATATCAGGGCTAAGTGCCGGTATTATCAGAGGGTGCCTTAATACAGGTAAGATAAGCGGAAATGCTGCAGAAAAGGTAGGTGGTATTACCGGTTTTCTTGATGGTGGAAATTCAAGTTTGGTATCTTCTATGCTTACACAGATAGATTATTATATTATGAGCTGTACTAACTGGGGGGAAATATCCACAGGCGGAAATAATAATGGCGGTATTGCCGGTTATGTATCTAATGCTGATCTATCCGGATGCAATGTGAGTATATCTGATTGTGTAAATACTGGCGACGTTAGTAATGGCGTAAATAAGCAGAATCGTGGTGGTATTGTTGGTTATGCCCAAGATGTGAATATAATTAGTTGTACAAACTGGGGTCATATTGAAGCATCTAAAGATTTGGGTGGAATAGTTGGGGAGTGTCTTAACTGTATAACCATCGATAACTGTTTAAATAAGGGAGAAGTTGAGCAAAAAGAAACAGGAAAATACATAAATGGTTGTGGCGGTATAATTGGTAATTATGGTGGAAATCATTGGACTTATTCGACTATAATTAAAGAAACATTTACTGTTTCGAACTGTACTAATGCAGGAAAAATAACAGTAATGTCTGATTGTGGAGCGATAGGAGGTATCATAGGTAAAACTTCATTTCCGAAAGAAAATGCTGGCTTTAAAGTTTTGATTACAAAGTGTTCAAATTTATCTGATATTTTTAACGGATATACACAGATTGGCGGTATTGTAGGAGAGATAAAAAGAATTGATTCAGATATCCTTATTGAATTGTGTTTGAATAATGGCGAAATAAGAACATACGATGCTTTTGCCGGCGGTATTTGCGGATATTCAGAAGGCTCTCTGACTATTAGAGAGTGCAGAAATGATAAAGATATACGTTTTGTTGAAAGCGATTATTATGAATATGTTCCTTTTGGATTGTTTTTGGGAGGAATTTTAGGGTATGGTGATAAAACGACCATAAAACATTCTGTAAATTATGGTAACATTTATGGGAAGAATTATTCGGGTGGAATATGCGGGTATTCTACGAACGGTTATATAGATAGATGTTTTAATTTAGGTTATATCGAAGCTACCGGTACAAAAAGCTATTTAAAACAAGAGGTAACAATAGATGATAATGAAATAGTAATACCTTATATTCCGTGGTTTTGTTCTTATGCCGGCGGAATAGCAGGTTATGTATATGATGACAGTATAACCAGATGCGGAAACAAAGGGAAAGTAGTATCAAGCGGTAATATGGCAGGAGGAATTGTTGGAAAACTTGATGGTCATGACGGAGATGTTGGATTAATTAATTATAAATATGACGAAAACGGACTTAGGGTAGAAGATCCGGATAAACGTGAGTATAGTCCGAATTTTGGAGGCGGTTTAGTAAAAATTTGTTATAATAGAGGAGAGATTGTAGGAAACGATTATGTCGGTGGGTTGATTGGACAAATGAATTTCTGGTCGCAAGTATTAAGCTGTTACAATTACAGTGAGGCACCGAAAGCACTTAACGGAGAAAATGTTGGAAAACTGATTGGAGATTATACTCCTAAAAATATATATTTGGATCAAAAATGGTCTGTATATAAAATGGATGTGACTTGGATCAGGAAATGTATATATACAAATGGCATGTATGATCCTGTTGGATGGGATAAGACAAATACCAAAATCTATTGTCCGCTTGGGGCTAATATGGGTTTCTATATGTGTTCTGATTATCATTATTTTACAAATAGTGCTATGAGGAAACAGTCAAGTTTACGTGAATATTTGCCTTTTTATTACGGTGAGATATCAGTTGATAACCCCATGGCCCAATACGTAATTGGAGATGATGATGCGCCGACAATTTATAAAGAGGATTTAGTCTGGAATCTGAGATTAAGCAATACAGCTACGGGAGGTCTCGGTGGATGCGGGGGAAATGGTTCATTAGGAAATACTATCAGGAATATTGATTCGGCTGAAGCTTTCAAAACTTTTGCAAGTGAGGTAAACAATGGAAAGACTTTTGATGGATTTACCATAATTTTACAAAATGACATTGATCTGGGTTCGGATTGGACACCTATAGGTATATTTGATATTTCTAATGAAGCTTTTTATTCTGATGGTGTCAAAGGGAAACCGTTTATGGGAGTTTTCGATGGACAGGGGCATACGGTCAGTGTAACTGTAAATAGTTCTGAAGTTGCCAGCGGTCTTTTTGGATACATATATCATAATAATAATGATAATGGCATAATAAGAAACCTGCAGGTAGTTGGAACTGTCAAAGGTTCCGGAAAGTATGTCGGCGGAATTGTTGGTGTAAATCACGGCGTTGTAAAAAATTGTTCGTTTATTGGAAATGTTGAAAGCACGAATACTGATGAAAATGCTGCCACAGGTGGTATTGTAGGATTAAATGGATATGAATGGTTATGTTATACACAAGACTGCTGCCATTATGGTAAGGTAACAGCAAATGGTGGAGATGTAGGCGGTATAGCCGGAAGGAATTTCTCTACAGGTGCTTGTTTTTCTGTTCTTAAGTTTAATTTTCACGGAAACGGTGATGTTAGCGGAGGGAAATATGCTGGCGGAATAGTCGGAAGAATTGATGGGTTAGATAAAAATGTTTTATATAATATATGTTCTGATGATTATGAACCCGGGCGAGTCCTCGGTAATAGTGGAGATTGGGGTACAAACCATGTAGTTAAGGAGGAAGACTGCTTAGAAGAAAGTATTTATGATGAAAGATGGGATATGAGCTATGAAAGGGGACATAGATGGGGATTCGGAGAAAAATATCCATGTCTTCAGACATTTAATACTCCTGTCATTTTAAAACGTATGCTTTATCCAAATGAAAGCAGGATAGTGTGGATCTCGAAATATGATCCTAAGGTATCATCCGAAATATTTACAGGGGTCAAGGGTGTTATATTTGATGTCTGGAGTACTGAACCGGACGGAATCGGAACTAATTACCAAACAGGTGAGCGGATTAATAATATCGAAAAAACAGATATACTTTATGCCCAGTGGAAATTTAGCAGCTTACCCTTACAGGTTAGCGGAATTGTGGACGCCGAATATACGGGAGAAGCTATAACTCAGCCCGGAATTGTGGTTAAAGCCGGAGATGATGTTCTCGAAAAGGATGTTGATTACAAGGTAAGCTATACGAATAATATAAAACCGGGTAATGCTACTGTGACAGTTGAAGGACTTGGGGCTTTTGAATATTCTTCTCCGGCACAGGAAAACTTTACAATTGAAAAGATCGATCCGCTTATTAAAAAACCGGAAGGCCGATATCTTAAATACAACAATGGTGAAGAACAGGAGCTTTTGTTTGCAGGTGATACTGCCGGCGAGTCGGTTATGCTGTATGCACTTACACAGGATCGTGATATAGAACCCGAAGATGATGCTTACAGTGAAGAAATCCCTAAAGCAAAGAAAATGGGAACATATCACATATATTATAAGATAAAAGGAGACAGTATATATAAAGATGTTGCTCCCCAATATATACAGGCAGGTATATATCTAAATGAAGATCATGACATATATGTGGATGATATTTGTGTTAATGTTGGAGAAACTGTTACTATAGATCCGATAGACTTATATGGGGACTTTAGTATATATACAATATGGGATGGAACTGAAAATATTGCATATCCTAAGAACGAGTTCGCTGATATAGATATGTTTAACAACTATACCGTGACAGGCGTAAAAGAAGGATCATTTAGTGTGCGTATTGATGCCAATATACCTGACGGATATAGAGGATATAAAAAACATTTGATAAATATAACGGTTACTCCAAAGGAAACGCGAAATGATTTCAGATTTGAAAACCGGAAAGTTACCAAGACCTATGCGGATGAAGATTTTACTATTGTTCCAATCTCAGAGTCAGGATATGATCCCTCAGAAGTAACCTATACCAGCAGCGATCCTGATGTAGCAACTGTAGACAGTGCTACCGGACAGATTTCTATCAATAAAGTCGGACATAGCCTTATCAGAGCTACATTAGCTGAGACGGAAACACACGCAAAGGCTGTCACATCTTATCTGTTGATTGTAGATTATTCACAGATAACGATATCGGCCGTTGATCAGAACCTGTTTGTTTATGATAAGGAATATGATTTGGAAGAGCTTGAAGAAGGTAAACAGTATACTGTAACAGGACTTAAAAAGGGAGAAAAGCTTAATGGTACTATAAAGATGAGCTATGAAAAGGATGACGAAGAAATAGTACCTAATACAATGATTCCCGGTTCCTATGATATTGTAATCTCAGGCGGCGTTTCACCGATAAACAATTCTGAAGGATTACGAAGTTACTATAATAATGTTATTCGTAAAAATGGTAAGCTGACTGTTTCTGATTATCCTACATATGCGGTAACAGTAGTAAATGGAGAAGGAAGCAATGATTATAAAGAAGGAGAAATGGTTTGTATTTCTGCTGATGAAAAGGAAAATCAGGAATTTGTAAACTGGACAAGTGATGATGAAATAACATTTAACGATGCAGAAGCTGCCGAAACTTATTTTACAATGCCGGCTAAAGCTGTGACTGTGACTGCAAATTATAAAACAAAATCCGGAGAAACGAATTCGGGTTCAGGTGAGAATACTTCCGGCTCGGGTGAACAGACATCCGGAAGCGGAGAAAAAACTTCCGGCTCAGGAGAGAACACTTCAGGTTCTGGAGAAACTACGTCTGGATCAGGAGAGAATACTTCGGGTTCAGGAGAACAGACCTCCGGAAGCGGCGAAACTACATCAGGCTCGGGCGAGAATACTTCGGGTTCAGGAGAACAGACATCCGGAAGCGGAGAGAACACTTCAGGCTCAGATGAAAACACTTCAAACACGGAGAATAACAACTCCGGTAACGGAGAAAATACTTCTAATAGACCTGCAAATGAGGCTTCGGTAGTTACAGATACTTCTGCAGTTACCGAACCGGAAAAAACAAAAGGTGATAATAGAAAAGATGATGATAAGAAGGATAATGATAAAAATTTGTCACCTACAGCTGTTGTAATAAATAACGATGACGGCAGCATAACCGAGAGAGATGAAACTGTTAATTCAAAAGGTACTGTTAAGGTTATCGAGAAAACAGAAAAACCGGACGGAACAGTTATCATATCTAAAGAGGTAACCTACAAAAATGGTTCCGGTACGTTTAAGCAGGAAACAAAAGGTGGTGATGGCACTTCAAGTACGGTGACAAGTACAAGATCAGCGAATGGTAACGAGAAAACAACTACCAGATCACAGGATACTGAAGGTAATGTTACAATAATCAACGAAACAAAGAAGTATAATGAAAAAACAGGCATAACCACGGATAAAAAGGTTACTTATAATCCGGATAAGACAAAGGAAACAACTGTAAGGAAGACCCAAGAAAACGGTGATTATACCGAAACCTGTACGGTGGTTGATGAAAACGGTACAAAGATAGAGACACATACCACTAAAAGAGTTACTGACGAGAAGACAGGTACTGTTATTGAAACCATAAAGATAAAGAAAGATAATACAACTTATTCAAATACTGTCAAAACAGTATATTCGGATGGCTCGGTATCTAAGATTACTTTAACAGAGACCGGTTTTGACGGATCAAAGACTAAGGCCGAATTCGGTATTGATCAGGAAAGCGGAAATTGTATTATCAGTTCATTTACGACAAGTTCGGAAACAGTGACAATCCCTGACGTAATGGTGGATGCAGATGGTGTTGAACATCCAATTATCTCGATACCCGCAGGGCTGTTCAGTAAAAATGTAACAAGCATCGTTCTTTCGGAAAATATCGAAATAATTGCGAAAAAGGCTTTTGGCGGATTAAAGAATCTTACCAGCATAGTATGTTATCCCGGAACAAAATTTGAGAAGAATTCACTTAACGGGACATCGGAAGAGCTTACTATCATGCTTACTTTCCCTAAGGACAGTACAAAGAAGGAAAGAAGGGCAGCTAAGAAGGCTTTAATGAAGCAGTTAAAGAAGGCAGGCAACAAAAACGCAAAGATAGTTGTAGTTATAAGTGAGTAAAGACATAATATATTAAAGGTTTTATAACGAAAAAAGCAGTTGTAAAAGACTGCTTTTTTTGGTTTGCGCGCCATGGGCGCGCTCTAATGGGTGAAAGTCCCGAACACGCCTAGGCAACGAGGAAGTGTATAGCTGAACAGCAAGGGTGTCCATCGTGAGGTGGAATCTGAAGGAAGCTGTAGGCAAACTCTTGGTCCGACGGACAGAAATCACATATAAGGCTCGGAAATACGGATAAGTCTGCCAAAGAAGATAAAGTCCAAAAGGTTGCCGGAAGTACGAGTAAATGTGGCGGATAGATGAGAGGAAAGAGCGTGCACCTTAAGCGTGGAGGTCTCACAGAGGTTCCATTAGCCTAGTAACAACGAACTGTGAGAAGTCAGCCGAGCCCATAGTAGTGAAGAAGTTTCTGTAATGGAAACTGAGCGAAGGGGCGAACAATCAATAAGTTTGAGTATGTCTCGGTTTGCAGACATGACAACATCTGCCGTATCCAATCGGGTTAAAGGTGGTCAGATCAAGCGGGGCGGAAAGGAAAGAACGCATGGACACAAGTAGTCTAATGGAGCAGATACTATCTAATGATAACCTCAACAGAGCATATCTGCAAGTCGTACGAAACAAAGGCGCAGAGGGAGTGGACGGAATGAAGTACACGGAACTCAAAGAACACCTTGTAATGAACGGCGAAATCATCAAGGAACAGCTGAGGACAAGGAAGTATAAACCTCAACCTGTACGAAGAGTGGAGATACCAAAGCCTGACGGAGGTGTCAGAAACCTTGGAGTACCAACAGTAACAGACAGATTCATACAACAAGCCATTGCGCAGGTGCTAACACCAATCTATGAGGAACAGTTCCATGACCATAGTTATGGATTCAGGCCGAATAGATGTGCACAGCAGGCAATCCTAACAGCACTCGACATGATGAATGACGGGTATGACTGGATTGTTGACATTGACTTGGAAAAGTTCTTTGACACAGTAAATCATGATAAGCTAATGACTATCGTAGGCAGAACTATAAAAGACGGTGATGTTATCTCCATAGTGAGAAAATATCTCGTCAGTGGAATCATGATTGATGATGAATACGAGGAATCTATAGTGGGAACACCACAGGGTGGAAATCTCTCGCCATTACTGGCGAACATCATGCTCAATGAACTGGATAAGGAAATGGAAAAGCGAGGGCTAAACTTTGTACGATACGCGGACGACTGTATCATCATGGTCGGAAGCGAAATGTCTGCAAACAGGGTCATGAGAAACATCTCACGATTTATTGAAGAGAAGCTAGGACTCAAGGTCAACATGACGAAGAGCAAGGTTGACAGACCAAGCGGACTCAAATACCTCGGATTCGGATTCTATTTTGACTTAAGTGCACACCAGTTTAAGGCTAAACCACATGCAAAGTCAGTAACGAAGTTTAAGAAGAGGATGAAAGAACTCACTTGCCGTAGCTGGGGCGTCAGTAACAGCTACAAGGTAATGAAACTCAATCAACTCATTAGGGGATGGATTAACTATTTTAAGATAGGTAGTATGAAAACCCTTTGTAGGGAATTGGACGGAAACATCAGGTTCAGACTTCGCATGTGTATATGGAAACATTGGAAAACTCCGCAAAACAGAGCAAAGAACCTTATGAAGCTTGATGTACCAGACTGGGCGGCCTTTAAAATCGCTTACTGTGGCGATAAATATGCGAGGCTGGCACACAATGGATGGATACAAAAGGCAATAAGTACAAAGAGACTAACCGCATTTGGATTAGTCTCAATGTTAGATTACTACACCGCAAGGAGTGTTACTTGTTAAGTTGATTGAACCGCCGTGTACGGAACCGTACGCACGGTGGTGTGAGAGGTCGAAATTTCTCATTTATGAGAAATTTCTCCTACTCGATTTTTCTTAACCTTCCGGTGTGATCCTTATATTTGTAAGAGCCACCTGGTCTCCGGTAAGGGCAAGGTAGAGGTTGTGAACATTTTCGTCTGTGATATTTATCGTGTTCTTAAATTCGATAAAGTTGTCTATAGTATAAATCGTTACCTGGTTTCCGATACGGTGTACATTGATCGTACAGTCGAAGCCCTCGCGGTTCTTTGATTTCCAAATATCCCAGTCTTCAAATCCGTCAAGCTTGCTGACCGAAGGACTTGTGGTAACAAAATCGTCTGTTTCCCAGCTTTCTCCGTCGAGCCGCATAAGACAGAACTCACGGTAATCTTTACCCTTGACGATGCCGTCGTCTGAGGTGAATACGGAAAGATAGGGGCAGTGCCATACCAGTCTGGCTGTAGGAAGGCTCATGGCATGCATCTTTATCTGCAGCCCGTCGGTTATTTTTATACCGGATGAGGATTCTGTGCACCAGCCGTTGACCTGAAGATTCGGGATATCACCGACCGGTGAATCAATATAGCTTACTTTTTCTGCGATACGCCGTATCTCATGTTCATCAACCGGGGTATCGGCTCTGTTTATGCTCTCAATATTTATCGTGCAGTGCTCTCCGGAGAATGCGAGATATGCATATCTTGCACTGTCGGGAAGTGCAACGGTTACCTCGAAAGCCTTGTCAGCGCTGTGGATCCTAAGTCTTACATGATCGTCATATTTAACGGCGTTGATATCATAGATGGTTTCGGTAAGATAATTGTCGGCTTTGTCGGACATTATCCTTACCGGATCGATAGACAGAGACCTTGACTCGAACTTTCTTGCACCGTGACATACAGTCTCGCCGTTAAGCTTTATCTCACCGTATTCATAGTAGACCATCTCTTTTGCAATATTGTCACCTTTGTCATGTACTCTGGCATCAAGTGAATCGAAAAGTATTAAGGTCGGGATAACAGGTGCTGCGGAATAAGAAGAATCATCCTCGGCACGGCAGCGGATCCTAATGTCGGAAATACATTTTGTGATGACTATGCCTTCCGAAATATCCGAACGATACTCCTCACAGAAAACAATGTTTCTTCCTTCGAGAGCATTTGACTCTTCTCTTTCTTTCATAGTATATTCGGAATCCAGATCTATCATATGTACCATTTCTTTTGCGTAAATCGGATCAAACTGCGTACCGATACCCTTTACAAACTCTTCACGTACTTTTTGCTGGGGAAGGGGATCACGGTAGCTTCTTTTTGAAGTCATGGCGTCATAAGCATCTGCTACGGCTATGATCCTTGCAATATAAGGAATATCCTCACCCTTGAGACCTGCGGGATAACCTTTTCCGTCATATCTTTCATGGTGGAAATTGGCTCCGATGCTGAGGTAGGGCAGCTTGTTGATGCTTGAGAGGATGTTCCGCCCGATAACAGGGTGGGCTTTGATCTGCGCAAACTCTTCTTCGGTAAGCTTTCCGTCCTTGTTTATGATCGTATCCTGAACTCCTATCTTACCGACATCGTGAAGAAGACCGGTATAATAAATCTTGTCACATTCTTTCTCGGGTACTCCTGTCGCTCTTGCGATCTTTCTGGAATACTCGGCAACTCTCAGGGAATGTCCGTGGGTATATTTATCCTTTGCATCTATCGCGAAAGATAAAGCCTGGGCGGTCTGTTCGAATATCAGCTGCGAGTCCCGCTGCTCTTCCTTTAGTATCTCAATCTCCAGATTCCTTGCACGATCGATGACAGTGTTCATATCTACCAGGGCAAAGATATAGAGGGTTACGGCCATGCCTACCATGGCTATGTTCGTCAGGGAAAGACCGTATGCATATATCTGGACGATAGCTGCGATAATGGGAACCACGGAGAAGAGTACCAGAGGGATACGGACGGCTCTTCGCAATTTCCTATAGTATGTCAGAACTACAGACGTATTCAAAAGCAGTGCGAGCAAAGGAATTGCATAACAGATGTAGAAGCCTTCGGTACGGTAGTAGCGGTTATTTTCATCGAACGCATAGTAAAAACCGAAAAACCGGGAAACAATAAGTAAGATCAGACCCAGAATGAGAAGACCGCAGGAAATCCGTATCCGTATCGGGGTTTCTTTAAGACCGACTTCATTTATACAGAGATCTTTCAGGTAATGGTTAAAGGAATATGCGACGACAAGTGTGAAAAAGAACACGAGAAAATTGCTGATCCTGACCATATTGTATCCGAGATTGCTGACATCTCCTCTGAAAACATAGGAATATCGGTCGGCAATAAGAAGCAGGCAGGCGGAGAGTTCAAGACTCATAAGTATCAGCCTGCGTCTTCTTGTCAGCGATCGTGTAAGCAGGACGAGAAAAGCCATGGTTCCGCATATCCCACTGAACACCATCATAGTATTAAGTTGTACAGCTCTTAAAAAATCGAACATTTTATATCAAACACTCCATAAAGAAAATTTATAGACTATCAGTGTTTACTCGATATACAATTTTGCTATCTGCAATTATTTACGTTACCAAACATATATTATAGTGCCAAACGATGATAATGTCAACTTTTTGGTTTCGGACTATTACTGTGACCCCGGAGTGAAAAACTTTTTGTTGAATTAAAAACCGTCTTATGATAGAATCTAAAAACTGAATGAGTTCAATGCATACAGAAAGGAAAGAACATGAAAATAACGGAAGATACAACAATAGGAGAGCTTCTGAAAATGGCAGAAGGGATGGATGAAGTACTTAAGGCTATGGGAATGCACTGTTCATCCTGTCCTACGGCACAGCGTGAGACCTTAGGACAGGCAGCAGAGGTGCACGGACTTGATGTTGATGATCTTATAGAGGATATTAAGGGGTTCATGGAACAGTAAAAAGAACGGAAAAATATATGGAAAAGCAGGAGGATGAAAATGAAAAAGAAAACTGGAACAGGTTTGATAATAGCGGCTTTGCTCACAAGTATTTTTATAACCATTGCTGTACCGGATACAAGTGTGTTTGCGGCAGAACCGGCTGTGGCAACAGAGACGGAAAGCTGTCCGCTGATCAGGACATTCACTGATACTTCATATATTAACAAGCACGGAAACGTATATCTTAATCTGACCTGCGAAGAGATAAAAGCCAAGGGATATGAGTACGGAGATATTGTAAAGGTAAAGATCGGTGGAAAGAAATACAGGGTTCCTTTTGTAAGTGATTTTACCGATGTTGATAAGGGCGAAACAGCTCTTTTTGCAAGAGAAGCCGATACATATGCGGTTATAGCTGTCGCATACGGGGATTTTGCAACACGAAGCGGGCTTGCCGTTAAAACGGAACATGAAGACGGAACATTTGAATGGAACTTTACGGATAATGTGACCGGACCTGTAAAAGTTTCAATCTGGATGAAGAAAAAAGGCGGTTATGCGGAAGGCTATGCGATCCACAGTGTGGTCCGTACAAATGAAAGAGCCGATTATCCGGATCTTTCCGATGAGGAATTTGCCAATTTCAGAGAAGTAAATACTACAGGTATGGGGAAAGGGATCCTTTACCGTACATCTTCTCCGGTAAATCCCGAGATCGGACGCAACTCTTATGCGGATAAAGCAATGGAAAAAGCAGGTGTAACGGTAGTTCTTAACCTTGCTGACTCGGATACTTCAATCCTCGAATTTGAGGGATTTGCAGATACTTATTACTCTACGCTCAAATATAAAACTCTAGATCTTACCATAGATTTCAAGTCGGAAGATTTTGAAAAAAGTCTTGCGGAAGGCCTTCGCTTCCTGTCTGAAACCCCCGGTATCTATGCGATACATTGCAAGGAAGGAAAAGACAGAGCGGGATATGTTGCAGCAATCCTGGAGTGTCTGATGGGTGCAAGCTACGAGGAGGTTGTCTCGGATTATATGACGACCTATTATAACTATTACGGTGTAACAAAAGAAGATTTCCGCTATGAGCCCATCCTGAACGGTAACCTTGTAAAATCGCTTAAAGAGGCATTTACCTTTAAGAAAAGTGATAAGAAAAAGGATTTGAGCACAAGGAATCTCTCCAAATGCGCCGAGAAATACCTTAAGGGCATAGGTCTTTCCTCTGAGGAAATAAAGAATCTTAAGGCCAATCTTTCGGGAACAGGCGTTACAGACGGTACGGAGATAACTAAGAGAAAAATAATAATCGATACCGATACGGGAGCAGATGACGCTTCCGCGATCATACTTGCTGCAAAAAACAGTAATGTCGAAATCCTTGGAGTTACAACTCTGGTTGGAAATGTCGATCTGGAGCAGGGTACACGGAATGCTCTGATGGCTCTCGAAATGGCAGGCGCCGATATCCCTGTATATAACGGAGCCAAAACCAACTATGACGGTGAGAATATAGATGCATTCAGCGTATTCGGGAGTGACGGTATGGGAGATGCGGATCTAATTCATCCGACCAAAAAGGCGGAAACGACAGATGCTGTTGATTTTATCATTGATTCTGTAAAGAAATACCCCGGTGAAATAGAAATAGTCGTATTGGGACCTGCGACCAATATCGCAAATGCAATTGATAAAGATCCTGCGACTATGAGAAAAGTCAAAATGATATGGTCAATGGGAACGGCAGGTCTCGGCCACGGTAATGCGTCGCCGGTAGCGGAATTCAATGTTTACGGAGATGCGCCTGCTTATAAGAGAATGCTTGATTTTGGTGTTCCGGTGACAATCATAGGGCTAGACTCATGCGATGGGGCTGCCCAGTGGACGGGGATACAGTTTGAAGAACTTGATAAGACTAACGAAACAGGACATTTTGTTGCAGCTTCGTTTGGAAAGATAAGGGAGTTTTATGCAGCCAACGGATCGGAAGATGCTACCATGAACTGTGATTCTTTGGCTATGACATGTATCCTTTATCCTGAATTTATTAAAGGAACCATATCGACGCATGCAAGCTGCATCACCGATAAGGGAGAAACCTATGCTCAGGTGATTTTTTATAAAAAAGGGTTTACATATGATATTGTAAAGAACGAATTTGATTATAACGTAACTCTTGTTACAGACGTTGATAAAGAAAATTATTTTGCAAACTACATTTCAGCTATAAAGTAAAAACGGGAAAGCCTTTCTTGTTTATACTTTAACAGTTTTCTTATAGTGTCATGATACCAGTTTTTTTAGGAATTTCATTTTAAATAAAAAAATTCTTGACATTTTAAAAAATTGGAGTATACTGTTGTTTGAATTATTGAGGCAAGGGTGTCTCGGATTGTATCCGAGGCACCTTTTCTTTTTGCTTATAAGGTCTAAAGAGTAAAGGATTGTCATCTTGAGAAGAAGCTGACACAAGAATAACCGAAAACAGAAAGGTGTGAAAGAAATGGGTAAGCCTACAGGTTTTTTAGAGTATGAGAGAAAGGACGGAGCGGTTGTTCCGGAGAAAGAACGTATAAAGAATTTCAATGAGTTTCACTCGAGTCTGTCACTTGAAGAGCAGAGAAAACAGGCAGCCAGATGTATGGAATGCGGCGTTCCGTTCTGTCAGGCGGGCGTAAAGATTTCGGGAATGATATCGGGCTGTCCTTTGAACAATCTGGTACCTGAGGTTAACGATTTGATATACAGAGGTAACTTTGCAGAAGCATACAGAAGACTTTCGATAACACATTGCTTCCCTGAGTTTACTTCCAGGGTTTGTCCTGCACTATGTGAGCATGCCTGCACATGCGGACTTCATCAGGCCCCCGTTTCCACCAAGGAAAACGAGAAAACCGTCATAGAATATGCTTTTGCCAACGGTCTGGTTGATGAGCCCGAACCTAAGGTAAGGACCGGTAAAAAGGTTGCAGTCATAGGAAGCGGTCCTTCAGGACTTGCAGCGGCTCTTATGCTAAACAGAAGAGGCCATCTGGTTACCGTATATGAAAGAAGCGACCGTGTAGGCGGATTGCTAAGATACGGTATCCCGAACATGAAGCTTGACAAGAGCATAATAGACAGAAGAGTTGCTTTAATGGAAAAAGCAGGTATTACCTTTAAGGTAAGTACAGATATTGGAAAAGACATTAGCGGAGATGAGCTCTTAAAACAATATGATGCGGTTGTTCTTGCATGCGGAGCTTCACATCCGAGAGATATAAATGCACCCGGAAGGGATGCAGAAGGCATATATTTTGCGGTTGACTTCCTGAAAAAGGTAACAAAGAGACTGCTTGATTCGGAGATGAAGGAATTTCCTTTTGATCTTGCAGAAGGAAAGGATGTAATAGTTATCGGCGGCGGCGATACAGGTAATGACTGTGTAGGTACATGTATAAGGCTGCACGCCAAGAGCGTGACACAGTTAGAGATGATGCCCGAGCCTCCGAAGGAAAGGCTGGAGTCAAATCCTTGGCCCGAATGGCCCAGAGTACTTAAGGTTGATTACGGACAGGAAGAAGCAATAGACCGGTTCGGTTCCGATCCCAGAATATATAAAACCACAGTTAAAGAGTTTATAAAGGACGAGAGCGGTAAGCTTAAGAGCGTTGTCCTTGTTTCGCTTGAATCAAAGAAGGACGAAAAGACAGGCCGTATGAGCATGGTTCCCGTTGAAGGTACCGAAAAGGAAGTACCTGCACAGCTGGTACTTATCGCAGCAGGTTTCCTCGGAAGTGAGAGTTATGTTACCGATTCCTTTAAGGTAGAGGTTGACGGCAGGACTAATGTAAAGACAGATGCAGATAAGCATGCTGCTTCGGTAGCAAAGGTATTTACTGCCGGTGATATGCACATCGGTCAGTCACTGGTTGTAAGAGCCATAGCTGAAGGCAAGGCAGCAGCCAGGGAAGTTGATGAGTACCTGATGGGATATTCAAATTTGTAATTAACAAGTGTCAATCATAGGACAGCTGTGATTGATCATGGGAGGATAGATAAGAATTATGAAAATTACGTTGAATGAAGTGAATAAAAACGGTTTGTACAGCCCGGAATTTGAGCATGACAACTGTGGTATAGGAGCTATAGTTAATATAAAAGGAAAAGCCGGACACGGGATTGTTGCGGATGCTCTTTCAATAGTAGAGAACCTGGAGCACAGAGCAGGGAAGGACGCAGAAGGCAAGACCGGTGACGGCGTCGGCATCCTTACGCAGATACCTCATAAGTTTTTCAAAAAGGTGATGAAACAGCAGGGCATAGAGCTTCCCGAAAAAAGAGGCTACGGCGTCGGTATGATATTTTTCCCGCAGGATGAGCTTCAGATGCGTCAGGCTAAGGCAATGTTTGAGGTTATAGTTAAGAAGAACGGTCTTGAGATACTTGGGTTCAGGAAGGTCGATACCGATCCGGGCGTGCTTGGTTCAAAGGCACTTGAGTGTATGCCCAATATATACCAGGTATTTATAAAAAGAAACGAAAAAAATTCGGATCTCGATTTTGACAGATTATTATATATCATCCGCCGTGAGTTTGAGCAGAGTAATGTAAATACCTACATTCCGTCACTTTCGTGCAGGACTATAGTTTATAAGGGAATGTTCCTTGTGGGCCAGCTCCGTACATTCTTTAAGGATCTTATGGACAAGGATTACGAGTCGGCTATCGCTATGGTTCACTCGCGTTTCTCGACAAATACGACACCCAGCTGGAACAGGGCTCATCCCAACAGGCTCATCGTTCATAACGGTGAGATAAATACCATCAAGGGTAATGCCGACAAGATGCTTGCCCGTGAAGAGACCATGCATACCAATGCATTCTCGGAAGAGGATATGACCAAGGTTCTGCCCGTTATCTCACAGAGCGGTTCCGATTCGGCCATGCTTGATAATACTCTTGAATTCCTGATGATGAGCGGCATGGAGCTTCCGTTGGCAGCTATGATCGCCATCCCCGAGCCTTGGGCACATAATGAGACTCTGTCCCAGGAGGAGAGGGATTTTTACCAGTATTATGCAACTATGATGGAGCCTTGGGACGGTCCCGCATCAATCGTATTCTCAGACGGAGATATAATGGGAGCCATTCTTGACCGTAACGGTCTTCGTCCTTCAAGATATTATGTAACGGATGATGACAGGCTGATCCTTGCAAGTGAAGTGGGCGTGCTTGATTTTGATGAAGAGCACATTGTTAAGAAGGAAAGACTCCATCCCGGAAAGATGCTGCTGGTTGATACGGTACAGGGCAGGATCATAGGAGATGAGGAGCTTAAGGAACGTTATGCCCATAAGGAGCCTTACGGCGAGTGGCTGGACAGCAATATCGTAGAGCTTCATGATGTTAAGATCCCCAATCTTAAAGTGCCCGCTTACAGCAGGGACGAGTTAAAGCGTCTGCAGAAATCCTTCGGTTATACATACGAAAACTATCATGATTCAATCCTTACAATGGCACTTAACGGCTCGGAGCAGATAGGCGCGATGGGCGTTGATATCCCGATAGCCGCGCTTTCCGACAGCTATCAGCCTCTGTTCTATTATTTTAAACAGCTGTTTGCACAGGTTACAAACCCTCCTATCGACGCCGAGCGAGAAAAAATCGTTACTTCCACTACGGTTTACGTTGGAAAGAACGGTAATCTCCTGGAGGAAAAGCCTTCAAACTGCCATGTATTAAAAATCCATAATCCGATCCTGGCAGACCTCGATCTCTTAAAGATAGAGCATATGAAGAAGGACGGCTTTAAGGTAGCAAAGGTTTCCACATGTTATTATAAGGGAACCCCTATGAAACGCGTTTTAAAGCATCTCTTCATCGAGGTTGATAAGGTTTACCGCGAGGGCGCTACAATCCTTATCCTTTCCGACAGGGGAGTTGACGAGAACCACGTTGCTCTGCCTTCACTGCTTTCGGTGGCTGCAGTACATAAGCATCTGGTTGAGACAAAGAAATCGACGGCTATGTCCATCATAGTTGAATCAGGTGAGCCAAGTGAAGTACATCACTTTGCCACACTTCTCGGTTACGGTGCATCCGCAGTCAACCCTTATCTTGCACATGCGGCAATCAAGGAGCTTGTTGATGAGGAGCTACTTGACAAGGATTACTATGCAGCCGGCGAGGACTATGACAAGGCAGTTCTCCACGGTATCGTAAAGATAGCTTCCAAGATGGGTATCTCTACCATCCAGTCCTATCAGGGCAGCAAGATATTCGAAGCAATCGGTATTTCTGAGGATGTTATAAATGAATACTTTACCGGCACGGTTAGCCGTGTAGGCGGCATCTCTCTTGAGGAGATTGGAAAAGCTGTCGACAAACAGCATTCAAAAGCTTTTGATCCGCTGGGACTGGCTGTGAACAACGAGCTTACCGCATACGGCAGACATAAATCAAGAAGTCAGGGAGAAAACCACAGGTATAATCCCGAAACCATACATATGCTCCAGACTTCAACGAGAGAGGGCAGCTTTGATAAATTCAAGCAGTACACCTCAATGGTTGACGCGGAGGAAACAGGTTATTTAAGAAGCCTCATAGATTTCAATTATCCGGCTGAAGGCATTTCGATAGATGAGGTTGAAAGTGAGGACGAGATAGTAAAGAGGTTTAAGACCGGTGCCATGTCCTACGGCTCAATCTCGGAGGAAGCACATACGGCACTTGCGATAGCCATGAACCATCTTCAGGGCAAGTCCAACAGCGGTGAAGGCGGAGAAAGCGATGAGAGGATCGCGACCGCCGGCACAAAGGACGACAGAAGCTCAAAGATCAAGCAGGTGGCAAGCGGACGTTTCGGCGTTACCAGTGCTTACCTTATAAGTGCTCAGGAAATCCAGATAAAGATGGCGCAGGGAGCAAAGCCCGGTGAAGGCGGACATCTTCCCGGAAGGAAGGTATACCCCTGGATTGCCAAGACCAGACATTCGACGCCCGGCGTGAGCCTTATCTCACCGCCCCCGCATCATGACATTTACTCAATAGAGGATCTGGCAGAACTTATATATGACTTAAAGAATGCAAACAAAAAGGCAAGGATATCGGTCAAGCTGGTATCCGAGGCGGGTGTCGGTACCATAGCATCCGGTGTTGCCAAGGCAGGCGCACAGGTTATCCTTATTTCGGGCTATGACGGAGGTACGGGTGCGGCACCAATCAGTTCAATCCATAACGCAGGACTTCCTTGGGAACTCGGACTTGCAGAGACTCATCAGACACTGGTAGCCAACGGACTTAGAAATAAAGTCATCATCGAGACCGACGGCAAGCTTATGAGCGGCAGGGATGTAGCTATAGCAGCCATCCTTGGTGCGGAGGAATTCGGTTTTGCAACAGCT